>JAEIGA010015518.1_pt1 | contig 11593 bp, 8 predicted proteins | sample 9270691 | NCBI WGS metagenome assembly JAEIGA01 (sample SAMN17057246, study PRJNA624740) | gut metagenome | biome: biome; isolation source: fecal sample | host: Bos grunniens | place: China: Xizang | collected 2019
ACAAATTCAAAACCGTTGACTCTCATAACAACTCGTAAAAGACTGTAATTCAATTATTTCAAAGACCGATTAGTCCACTTTAACGGGACAGTAGTGATGATTTTTATAAAAAAGTGAACATCTGCACTACAGCTATAAAAAATTAAAAATTAGGCTGTTGCAGACGTGCAGATGATATGCAGATAGGTACAGATGTAAATAGTATAAGAACAAATAGAGCAGACTTCACTATACTATATTTTTTCTCAAACAAAGGGTTTGCAGCATAATGACAAATAGAATCATTATCTTTTTTGTAGAGATTCCTGCGGTATCAATAGGAGATACCATTATTATCCCTATGATACTACATCCTAAATCAACCAATATGGCCGGAACAACAGCAAATATATTCAATAATATATATATACGCTGAGCTGCATCTCCTCAAAATATTACGTACATCCCCACATCATCCCTAAGACTGATAGTTGCAGCCATCTGCATAGCATCTGCACAAGAGCAAACCCACTAATACCGAGAAAGTTACTAGCCCTTGTGCAGATGTGCAGATAATCAGGAAAACAAAAAAAGAGTGGAGAGTATATAACAAACTATGTCAAGTTACCATAAAATCACCAATAGTTTATTTTATACCCTCCTGATAAACGACCCTAACTATACTTTAGAGTTTTAATATACACTTTTAGCATATTATATATCGGTCCGTCCGGTTCTGCAACCTTTCTATATCGTACTACCTTATCTGTATCTTCATAAACATTAATTCTGATTGTACGACCCTTCTTTGTCACCATGCTTGCTGATCGTGGCTGTGGAACTTGAGGTTGTATTGTTTGAACAGGTTCTTCCTCTACAGTCTGCACATTATCTTCTTCGACTTTCTTTTCTAATTCTGTAATCAAATCTCTAGCCCCATCTGGATACTTTATGAGAAAAACTGAATCTTTTGAAATTTCTCCATTTATTGCTTTCTTTCCTTTTCCCTGGATATATTTTACGGAAGACGCTGTCATTGTACTATTATTAACTATAATCTCCCTTCCATCAATCGTATATATAAGTGTCACATTACTTGGAATTTTAGTATGGGTGTTGTCCGAATAACGTTCACCTTTTTCGTTAAAGAATACATTTCCTCTCTTCTCATACTTAATCATATAGATTAAACTATTATCCATGGTTTCGAGGTTACCAACGCTTGATCTAAATGTTGTTTGCTGTTTATCGACCTGTATAATAGTTGCTAAACGATCCTTGCCACTACGCAGAATTATAATGTCATTTTGAGAAACAACAGGTAGTATCCCAATAAAAACTAAAAATATCAATAAATACACACGCATATTATCTTCTCTTATTAAATTTTGTTGTTTTACCCTCATACACTACATACAACATCTCTTGTATTGGCTTACTATACTGCTTATATTCTCCTTGTTGTATGAAGAATACTGTGGTATTTGTCATTTCTGTTATGGTACACACAATCTCACTACCATCCTTGAGGGCTATTTTATCTTTATCCTCATTTACAATAGTTACAGGTTGCGTCGCTACAACTACTTTTTTTTCTGGTATTAGCAAATATAGACCTGCAAACAACATCCCCGAATTATTTGGATTTGCTTTTTTCAATTCCTCAACTGAGATGTTATAATGCCTTGCTATACTCTCTATTGATTCGCCTTGTTTAACCAAGTGCGTCTTTGTATTTTGCTGAGAATACAGTAGCATACTGTTTACAAATAAACAAAATACAACTACATAACGTAGATAAACTGATGCCATATATTACTATAATTGAATAATTAAATAATCTGTATCTTGCCAAAAAATATCAGAATCAAGTATTTTTAATTCATAAACATCCTTATAAGTTTCTTTTAATTCAAAGGATATATCAAGTCTTTTTGGTAGTATCTTCGGTTTGTTTTTTGACTGTATATTTTGTAATCCTCTAAAATCTCGTTTACTTACAGGCGACATATGTCCCTTATTGACGTCATTTATCGTAACTTTTGTTTCAAAGACTGACGTTTTCTCTACAAGTCCCGCATTAACTAATTCTGACAATGTTGCCATTTTAAGATATACAGTATTACTTCGTTTGCTATTTATAATACTAGCTTGGTTTTGCTGCATATTAGTCGATACCTCTGGAAGCTGTACTGTATTTTCTTGTTTCTTTAGACGAGAGAGGCTGAAAACACCTTTATGTTCTTTTTTCTCAGACTTTTTATCTTTTGCAGCAGATTCTTTAATAGCAACCTTCTTCTTGTTATCTTTCTGTTTTGCTTTTCGTTTTTTTTCCTTCAATTTTATTTCTTCCGAGTTTACTATTATCTGTTCGCCCGCTGCTACATTGACTTGTTCCTCATATACAAGTTTCCCTTTCCTCCTGATTTCTACTTTATGTACGCCTGGTGAAACAGATTCATGATGTGCCCTCGCATCCTTATCCTTGTCAAGGAATCTCCCATCAATAATAAAATCTGAGCCTTTATCTTTACATATTATATTAATAACTCCTTTCAACTCATTTAGTTGAATATCAGATACCATATACTTATCTACTATCAGAATCTCTTCGTTTCTGCTTTCATAGCCATCTGACTTTAACGTACAATAATAACGGCCATATGCAAGATTGAGTGTCAATTCTCCTTGAGTATTTGTACGATATGTTTTGGGCCCATACGCATCACCAACAATTGTCACTTCGGTATCTACTGGATAAATCTTCATCACACATGTACCCATTTGTACAGCACTTCCTACTATCTGCTGCGGCTTATTCGGTGTATCTACAACTAACACATACACTCTATTACTCTCAAGCGAATTAATATTAAATTTACTGAACGTAACTTCAACAGGAAGATTATTCGCAAAATGTAGCTTCATCTTTCGCGAACCTTTGCACATATACACCCACTTCTCACCACCAAAATCAACAATATCGCCAATTTTACTTCCTTCAATCTTTGTAATATCATCCGTTGCCTGTACCTTAACCAAAGCACAGGGTGTATTATTATAATCTAATTTTCTATCACCTGAAGAAATATGGTCTGTGGTCAATTCAAATTTTTGTATAATTGACTGATTCTTCGTCTTCTTTTGTGCTGAAACTGGCAATGCCACAAACAGAAAAGTAAGAACTAAAATTTTAATGCAAAGTTTCATATCACAAGCAAAATATGATATTAATCCAACGATGGTATATTAAAGTCCATTATGTTGATAATCTCTTCTTTTGAAAGCGAACGTGAACCGATACGGTCAGGCTGCCATGTACGATAATGTATAACAGGATCGTTTCCCTCACTAAACTCCCATATTAGGAGAAGATAGCCATCATCTTCATAACTGCTCGATTTCCAATGCTGATGGAGAGTCACACCATAATAATTAGGATTTGCAGGATGGCGTACAACTTCAACATCACTAAACGTCACTTTAATGTATTTGTTTCTCTTGAAATTAGTAGCTAAGTTTGTCAGATATTGTGGTTTTGTCTGTACTTTATATGTTATCTGTTCACGCCATGACTGCATGTCACTTTTACGATTTTTTGTCATCGGAACAGTACCAGTAATGATTATTGCATCATCACTGAATATGCGATTAATGGAGTTAATATCTTTTTCATCATAGAAACTTCTATAGTTCTCTACGAAACTTAGTATTGTCATACGACGCTCCAAGTCCGTTACACTCAAGCCTTGCTCCATAATTCGCCCATAAACTGCATCGCTTGCTGCCATAACGACACTGGCGATTTGTCCTTCGCGAGTCAATCTGATTGTCAATGCACGTTCTGGTTCTTCCGTATACCCTTGAGTCATCGGACTAACCTGAACAAATATATTACGTATAACATATCCTTCTGCTGACGTAAGACAACGCTCAACAATCTGGTTATCTTCACATAAGAAATGTAAATTATTCCACAATGCTTGCAATGAACGTTTGCCACTTATTGCCATATCTATATTATCTAAATATAACTGGCGTTCCTGAGCACATGCACGATTAATCTCACTTAGCAGATTAGATATGCCTTGTTCCATTCTCTGTTTTGCTTTCTGATCTTGTATACCATCAGCAATTGTCATCTTTATGTCTTGCGCTTGTACAATTAGTACAAAACATAAAGACGTAATAATTATAAATAATCTTTTCATTTCTCTTGAATAGAATATTGTGTGACTAATGCTTAATATACCAAATGACTGCTGTCATGTTAGTTGGATAATTGTCTAACGAATCTTGCGTGCCATCTATCATATTGATACGATCACCGGATGATGTAATAGGTGAGAGAATTGAGATTAGTTCCTGACTACTCATATCAAAAAGTATTAGTTCAAAGGAACTATAGTCTTCCACATCTTTCAGTTTTCCAAACTGTAAAATCTGTCCTTGATTCTGCAAAGACTTTAATAGTTTATATACATTCATAAACATCTTTGCCTCAACTATTCGTTGAATGAAAGCATCTGGCACATATTTCTTTTGTACTGGAACAGATGCGTTTGTTGACTTAGCGGACTCAGGAACTGGTTGCGGAATAGGTTGTGCAGCAACTGTATTATTCTCATGTTTGCTCTGTAGTTGAGAATTTACTTCCTGCAGAACAGGCACTGCACCTTCTCCAATAGTTGCAGCACGCTGTTTTTCAATATAGGCAAACTGCTGTTTCAAATTTCCCCTATTCAAAATCACATAACTCACATAAGGCATAATCTCTTCGACCGAAAGTTCAGACTTCCCCTCACGGTAAAGATTAACATCAAGCAATAATCTCTTTGTCGCATTAATCTTCGCCGTATCAGCATCAGGATGAGTGTACTGATCCCAGAAATAGGTATCAGTTTGCGCTTTCACTTCATTTATGCGGTTCAGTAATATTGATTTGTTTTGTGCAACCACCTGTATTATACCAACACAGATGAATATTGCTGCAATTATTATTTTTCTCATGGTAATCTAAAATTTGCCCCTGATTTCTTTTTGGGAGGAATACCGAATAACTTCTCTTTATCAATTGGTGGGATGTACAAGTAAACGTCAGATATGACTACAGGAATATTTGACTGCAGGTCAGATTTTGTTGTTCGTATTGTAAAGAGGTGATTATAACCTTTTGTCAAATTGCTTGCAAACATTACTCCACCAATTTGTTCATTTCTCACACCATTACACGCAAAATATAAGTTACAACCTTGCTGATAGCAAAATGCCCTTAAATGACTTAAAGGTAATGTTACAGCCACGCAGCGATAATCGCTCAAATGAATATTCAACTCCATCGTCACATCTGGAACAGAAGTATCCTCGCACATCATCATATTTGCAAATGTTTCAATAGGGAATTGCTCAACATCATTAACTACCACTGGCAGTACAGATTCTATTTCTAATGTCGTAGGAATATTACGTATTATCGTATCAACATACTCCCTCAACGTTGTAAGCTTATAATATACATTCTGATTGAGTAAATCTACGATGTATGACTTTCCTTTGACGACAAATAAACCTTCTGTTCCGTAGATACTGAGAGCGTCTTCACTAATTACTTTCTTATCAGCTCTCTTTATTACAGGTCGTTCCGAAGTAAGTTCTGTAACGAACTGTCGTTCCATATTTCTGCGCGTATCATTATTCAACAACTCATATTCTATAGGAATTCCTATTACAACTTCCTCTATATCATCCCTCGTCCAGGTAACAATATAAAGTTTATCATCCATGTTTTCTATAGTGCAATCATACTCGAATAATTTCTTTTCTGTCAATATATGCCAACTCCCCTTTTTGAAGATCACTTTTGAAAGATAAAGCTGATTAGGATTCACCTTGTACCTTTTGTTAAGTACAGCATATTCAAGAAAATCATATACCGGTGATGGCTGAAGAATACGCATATAATCATGAAAGAGAGGAATACCTATATGTTCAATCTCCCCCATAGCATTTACACGCAGATGTACGAGTTGCCCATCTTTTGCCGCTATATTTATGACTTTACCAGGCAATAATGAATCTGCATTGACACATAAACCTAACACAGAAGCTGCAGACTTCAGCCTATCGAACTTATAATTTTGTGCAGACAGGCTGAAGCTAAAGACAAGAACATATACTATGACATGAAGGATTCTCATTATTGAGCAGACACCTTGAGTTTCATTCCAGTTGTGATTGTCATTGTTGTAAGATTATTCCATTTAACAACATCACGCACAGTAATGCCATAACGTTTAGCAATGTTTGTTATTGTTTCACCATCTTGCACCGTGTGATAGATTGTTGAAGTATAAGACTGGGGTGGTTGAGTCTGGGTATTATTGTATGTAGTTGTTGGCTGATTAGATACTCTCTGTACACTTTGTTGCTGCAAAGCCTGTCCATGGCGGAATCGCCATATCTGATAATGCTTATCACGACCTCCACGATCACTTGTAAAATAGATATTTCCATCATTTGCCCAGTATGGCTCACCATCGTAAGACTTATTCACGGTTAACTGGGTTAAACCATTACCACTTCGATCAATAACATAAAGATCTGTATCTGGTTTCCTTTTCTTATAGCATGAGAACACTATATAATTTCCATCTGGACTGAAACAAGGACGCCAGACAACACCCATACCAACATCCGTTAATTGTGTCTGGTTCGTTCCGTCTACATTTACAATACATATTGTTGTATTAGAACCTTCACTTGTAGGTTTTACAAATACAATTGTTTTACCATCAGGCGAGAATGAAGGAGCACTACCCAAACCTATCTGAGTAGTTTCATTGGTCTGTAGATTTTTTATCCATATCTCTGTATCGCGCGAATCTGAAAATTGTAACATTCTCTCATATACAACGCGCTTACCATCACGGCTAAAACAAGGATTCTTTTCAATATAGGTTGGTGTATTCGTTATCTGAGTCATAGCACCACCACGCAGAGCATCCACCATATATATATCATTAACATAATTCCCTTCTAAACTTCCACTGTAAGCCACTTTATTTGTTACAGCATTATATGAAGGCGCACTATTATGATTATGTCCACCCGTCAACTGACTAGCAGATACACTATTAGGATTATCCTTACGATAGATATTACTATATCCTGATTTGTCCATCATCGTGAAGAATAAATTCTTGCCATCATTACCGCCATTAGGGGCATAGCAAACATATTCTGTCTCATGAACCTTTGTCAGCGCTGTCAGATTTTCACCTGGAGAATAAACTAAAAACTTACGTGACCCACAACTTGTTGTCAACGCGATGGCCATAATTAAAACCACATACAAGCTCTTGTTTTTCATTGATTATATAATTTAAGTTGTTAATAATTTCTTTATAATGTTCTAAGTCTGGACCGTTATAACATATACCAAACCCATTTTATCATGTTGCACACATATAGATATAAAAAACATGGAGCTTATCACCATGACTTAGATGAAGGTCCTGAGAAAACCTAACGAACAGATATGGTGATAGTAGCCCACACTATAGTGTGAAAACCATCATGCTATCCTTGTTCGTTGTTGAAAATTTCTCAGGTTTTCATCTACAAGATAAGCATAACGCTTCTTATTAAATCCTATATGTATTGGACAGAGTTTCCTCTATCCGACTGCAAATATAGTTAATTTTACCTATATCCGCAAATTTTAACAATAAAAATTAATGCAACAACTGCATTTTCCTTTCATATTATCATTCTTAAGTAAAAGAACACAGATAAAGAAAAGTATATCCCTAGAAACCAATAAAGGGCAGATTGCCTTGATTCGCAATCTGCCCTTTATCATTCATATCTATAATCTTTACTTCACCCAAGTCTGGCTACGGCCGATAAGGCCATATTTGTCAATTGAGCCTCTAAGCACCAAGCAATTCTTCTTGCTATTGTATTTAATAGAAGCATGATATGTATTGCCACTCTTTGGGTCATAAATTTTACCGCCTGTAAGTTCACCCTTCTTTTCCTTCATGTCTTTCACAACTACAAGACCGAGGTTCTTCTTGTTAGCATCAGCAGCAAACAACTTTATAATCTTTCCATAATAAAGATTGTTCTGCTTATAGATTTTTACAACAGAGAGTGTCTTGCCTGTTTCATCGTCAACAGTCTTCCACTCGCCTACAATTTTGTCAACCTGTGCAAGGGCTGCAGTAGCACTCATCAGCACTGCCACAAGCATCATAATGATTTTTTTCATGTTACTTCTAGTTTAATTTGTTTTCGACTGCAAAATTACACATAATTCTTGAATTTCGGAAACAAATTGGTCGAAAACATACTATTTAATGGTGAATTTCTTGTCCTCTATTATATTATACAATGTATTTCATGTTATCTACAAATAGTAATCAGGCTAACAATCAAAATATCTCTGCCAAATCTGTAATCATGATGGGTAAATGGGACAAAGAAGGGCATAGCTTTAACTTACTATAAACAAAAGAAGAGGATGTGCCAATTTTGACACATCCTCTTCTTATATTATTTTACGACTATCATTAAAGACGTCGTGTGTGATATGATTTATGACTCTACGATGTCACTGTCAACGAAGTCAAGAACATTGCGGCGATTTGCCTGCATACGCTCATACTCTTCCTTACTGCCGACAACAACTTTATCGAACTCACGCAGACCTGTACCGGCAGGGATAAGGTGACCAGAAATCACGTTTTCCTTCATGCCAACAAGGTGGTCTGACTTGCCACGTATAGCAGCCTCGTTGAGAACCTTTGTTGTCTCCTGGAATGATGCTGCAGACATGAATGACTTTGTAGCAAGCGCGGCACGTGTGATACCCTGCAGAATCTGAGTTGATGTTGCAGGAACAGCATCACGTACCTGTACAAGCTTAAGGTCTCGACGCTTGAGGCTTGAGTTCTCCTCACGGAGACGACGTGCTGTAACGATCTGTCCCTTATGGAGGTTTTCAGAATCGCCTGCGTCTACGACAACCTTCTTGCCCCAGATGCGGTCATTCTCCTCACGGAAGTCAAGCTTATCAACAAGCTCCTGCTCAAGGAAGTTTGTATCACCTGGCTCATTGATTTGAACCTTACGCATCATCTGGCGTACGATGATTTCGAAATGCTTCTCGTTAATCTTCACACCCTGCAGACGATATACGCCCTGTACCTCGTTAACGATGTACTCCTGTACGGCTGTAGGACCCTTGATTGCAAGGATATCGCTTGGAGTAATTACACCATCAGAAAGTGGTGTACCTGCACGTACGGCATCATGTTCTTGTACAAGAATCTGCTTTGACTGTGAGATGAGATACTTACGCTGGTCACCAGCCTTAGAAGTAACGATTACCTCACGATTACCACGACGAACCTTACCCATTGTAACCTCACCGTCAATTTCACTTACTACAGCTGGATTTGACGGATTACGTGCTTCAAAGAGCTCTGTTACTCGTGGAAGACCACCAGTGATATCGCCTACCTTTGCCACGTTACGTGGAATCTTAACGAGTGTAGTACCTGTACTGATTGTCGCTCCGTCTTCTACTACAACGTGACCATCACGTGGGAAGTAGTAAGTACCGAGAACTTCACCGTCGTCACCTACAACATCACAGGTAGGAACGAGTGCACGGTCCTTAGAATCAATAATAATCTTTTCTGTAAGACCTGTTGTATCGTCAGTCTCAGCACGGAAAGTCTTACCCTCGATGACGCTATTGAAACGTAGCTTACCAGCATACTCAGACACGATAACAGCGTTGAATGGGTCCCAACGTGCAATTACGTCGTCCTTCTTTACTACATCTCCATGTTTGAAATATAGAGAAGAACCATAAGGTACATTCTGGCTTGAAAGCGCAATACCTGTATTTGGATCAACGAAACGAACCTCTGCAAGACGGCTAACTACCATCTGGCATTCAACATTCATACCGTCATTATCATCTACGAATGGTACAGTGCGAAGCTCATCAAATTCAAGACGTACTTCATTCTTAGCAACAATTGTCGCATTTGCAGCAGCATTACCAGCAACACCACCGGCGTGGAATGTACGGAGTGTAAGCTGTGTACCTGGCTCACCAATAGCCTGAGCAGCAATTACACCAACAGCCTCACCCTTCTGAACCATCTTAGCTGTAGCGAGGTTGCGTCCGTAACACTTACGGCAAACGCCTGAGCGTGATTCACAAGTAAGTACTGAACGAATCTCAACACTTTCTACACCAGCATCCTCTATTGCCTGAGCACGTGCCTCTGTAATCTCTTCGCCCGCAGCACATATCACATTGCCTGTACGAGGGTCTAGAACGTCATGTACTGACACACGACCAAGAATACGGCTATAAAGCGATGCCATAATTTCTTCACCGCTCTTAAGTGCTGTGCAGTTAAGACCACGAAGTGTGCCACAGTCGTCCTCATTGATAATAACATCGTGAGATACGTCAACAAGACGACGTGTAAGGTAACCAGCATCGGCTGTCTTCATCGCTGTATCGGCAAGACCCTTACGCGCACCGTGAGATGCGATAAAGTACTCAAGCACAGACATACCTTCCTTGAAGTTAGAAAGGATTGGGTTTTCAATAGTTGAACGTTCGTCTGCACCAGCCTTCTGAGGCTTAGCCATCAAACCACGGATACCTGACAGCTGCTTAATCTGATCTTTAGAACCACGGGCTCCAGAATCAAGCATCATATATACGGCATTGAAACCCTGGTCTGCCTCAGACATCTCCTTCATAAGGATATTACCGATATCATTATTAACGTGAGTCCATGTATCGATAACCTGATTATAGCGTTCTGTATCTGTAATGAAGCCCATCTCATAGTTAGCTGTGATCTGCTTCACTTCCTCATTACCACGACGTATAAGTTCATCCTTCTCTGGTGGGATAATGATATCATCAAGGTTAAATGACAGACCTGCCTGATAAGCCATATTATAACCCAAGTTCTTGATACCATCAAGGAACTCACATGCACGTGCAAAACCTACAGCCTTGATTACATCAGCAATAATATCACGTAGCGAAGATTTAGAGATGATCTTATTTACATAACCCATCTCGTCTGGTATCATATTATTTACGATGACACGGCCAACAGAAGTCTCAACCATGTGACGAACAGGCTTACCTGCTACGATATCGTTAACTAATACCTTCACCTGTGCATGAAGAGCAAGTTTCTTGTCATTGTATGCAATAATAGCTTCCTCTGGACCATAGAATGTCAAGCCCTCGCCCTTTGCACCTGGACGTATCTTGGTGATGTAGTAGAGACCAAGTACCATATCCTGTGATGGCACTGTGATAGGTGCGCCATTAGCAGGGTTAAGGATGTTATGGCTCTGGAGCATGAGAATCTGTGCCTCGAGGATAGCCTCGTTAGAGAGAGGCAGATGGACAGCCATCTGGTCACCATCGAAATCGGCGTTGAAAGCTGTACATGCAAGAGGATGAAGCTGGATAGCCTTACCCTCAATCATCTTTGGCTGGAATGCCTGAATACCAAGACGGTGAAGTGTAGGAGCACGGTTCAGAAGAACAGGATGTCCC
>JAEIGA010015519.1_pt1 | contig 11592 bp, 12 predicted proteins | sample 9270691 | NCBI WGS metagenome assembly JAEIGA01 (sample SAMN17057246, study PRJNA624740) | gut metagenome | biome: biome; isolation source: fecal sample | host: Bos grunniens | place: China: Xizang | collected 2019
CTGCCTTGGCAGCGAGGTCCTTACTCTTGATCTCGCGATCAATCATTAATTTGAATAGTTTTTTATAGCTTGCAGCCATATTCCACCTCATAATAGTGTTTTTGTATGCGTTCATTATACTATGTTTTTCGACAAAAAGCAATAGGAATAGTGAAATAATTAAAAGAACATATAATTTATTGAATTGCATTATAATCGTCTTTTACTATTTAGGCTCAATAGGCTCAATAGTAAAACGAAATGTCGCATTTGTAAAACGAAGTACAACAATTGTAAGCGAAATGCAAGTTTGTAATTTCAAATGCACGATTTGTAAATGAAATGCAAGTTTTGTAAGCAAAATGCAACATTTGTAACCGAAACGCAAGGGATAAAATGGTTATCAAAGCATCAAAATTGCGCACCAAAAGAGAGGTAGTGCAAAATTTCAATTTTTTGAAATCCAAAACGCTACCCCGAATACACCACAATACGAGAGTATCCACCGTTAAAATTATTAGTTATCTCTTTAATAATTTTGGCGTCATTACGACACAACCTGGATCGATTTGAGAATATCCAAGTTTTTCAAGAGCTTCCTCACCATAGTAGAAAGCAAAAGCCTCATAAGGCGTTCTGTTACCCAATTTAGCTCTGCGGTAGGAATTGATGTGGTTCATCATGTGATCAATATCTGTTTGTGTTAGCCTGTCAAAAGACGTTCCTTTCGGCAAAATCCTACGTATAAGTTCATGATTCACCTCAATAGAACCCTTTTGGTATGGAGAGGACGGATCACAGTAAAACATGAACGTTCTTCGTATTCCGCCAGGTGCAATTTCAATCATTTTGGGATTTGAGAATTCCGAGCCTCTGTCGGTCAAGATTACGGGAAACAGATTTTCAAATAGTTTTCTCCCCAGTTTATGGTACAGATAATCAAACACGTCAATAACCGACTGAGAAGTGTTTGCATCCCTCAAAAATGCCATCATAAAGCTCGTTTCAGTAAAGTGGATGGTAAGTAATACCTTGCCGCCAACTGTACCTATGACGGAATCCATTTGCACCGTATGCGCATTTGGATGCTTTAAGAGAAACTGTTGGTAATCCACATAGTTTCTGCCCACATAACAACTTCTATCAACCTTAAACTCTTGTTCCTTTTTGCGAGGACGGTAACGCACCTTTCGTGGCAAATCAATATTCCTTGCGTCAAAGAAACCGTGATCGATGTAGTTGTAGAGCGTTTTCTCGCTGCACATAAGCGTATCTGCGTAATTAACGTATATCTGGTGGATGGACTGCCCTTGCAAGATAAGTGGCGTCACAAAGGCATTCAGGCGGCTCATTTCACGCTCGGTGGTCATAACTCCTTTGCGAGATTCCGAGATATGAGCCTGTGCCTTTGAATGAGCTTTAATGGCAGAATAAATCGTTTTCTCAAGGGTACATCTATTGCGCTCAGAGCATGAATTACAGACGTATGGTGGTTTGAATCTTGTAACACATATCTGTTCCTCAAAATCGGGGCAGTTGTCGTTACAACTACTGCATATTTTACAGTATTTCAGCGATTGACGGGAACAACTCCTACTACACACGTGGACTTTAGTACAAGTATCCCGATGTACACAAGCGTTGTAACCGTTTGCTCCATAACCGGAGCGTTCAATAAGAGAATGTTTTCTGACTTCTCTGGATATGGTAGAACGGTCTTTTCCAAGAATTTTAGCAATCTCGCCAAAAGATTTTCCGTTAAAAAGACAATTCTCCACTTCCATTCTTTCTTCGTATGTGATATAATTAGACATGGTATCAATCTCCTTTAGACTTGGGTGGATACCCTGCAGCACAAAAGAGGGATATTGCTTTGTGGTGAAACGATATCCTTCGCTGCAGAATAATTATATCATAAAACGAAGTAGCAGAAAACTTCTGAAATGGCAAGGGTTAAAATGAACGGCTTCGCCGCCCTTGACATTTCAGCCGTTTCCTGCTTTCCTGTTAATAAGGGAAGAAAGCCAAATTGACTTTCTCCCCGAAAGATAAATTAATTATACAACCAATTGTAAAGCAAATTGCGATGGTAGCGATAAGGGTTTATTTCAAGTGACTTGAATTTGCTTTTTATCCATCACCCGTGCGTTTTACTTTGCAATTGAGTAATAAAAATGAATAATCGATATAGGAGGAAGAAATAAGTGAATAAAAAGGGTTTAAAAACAAAAAAACAAAGTAGTCAGTTCGAGGTGCTGATATCAGCCGCTATCGGAGGTGTGTTTATGTGTGCGTTGATAGTTCTGGCTTTTTTTGTTCCTACGTTGGCAGACTTGCTTATCGCTGTACCTGATAATATAGGATCGAGAGGAGAAATAACAAGCGTGGAGAGAGGGTTCATCATTGGCGATTTTTATCTGATGATCTTGGTGGGAATTGTTGCCGTTGTGCTTATGTTTGTACTGCTTAAAACGGTTCTTAATGGTAATGTGTTTACTTCTTCTGCCTGTAAGCTTTTGTCATCTGTTTCCGTTTGCTGTTTCTTGGAAGCATTGCTTTCCATTATATTAGTCGTGTATTTTCAAGTTGCGGTTTGCGCTTCTCTTGCCGCTTGTTTTCTCGGCTTGTGCCTTAGAATAGTGAAAAGTGTTATAGCAGAAGCGATGGTAATCAAGGAAGAAAATGATTACACCGTGTAAGAAAGAGAGCTGAAAATGATTATAGTAAACCTTGACGTAATGATGGCAAAACGAAAAATATCCTTGAATGATCTGTCTGAGAAGGTAGGAATAACTATAGCTAACCTGTCTGTGTTGAAAAACAATCGTGCGAAGGCAATAAGATTTTCTACCCTTGATGCCATATGCAAAGTCCTTGAGTGTCAGCCAATGGATATTTTGGAATATATCCCAGATGAAGAATAATCTGCTTAAGGAGAGAATATATGAATAATCAAAGTAATTCAAGCTCACAAACTGTTCAAAATATACAGTATTCCAATAATACACCTTTTGAAAAGAAACCAAAGGAATATTCTATGGTGGATACCTTGTTTGCTTGGCTCTCAGTAATCGTTGGAATTTGTGTGTCAAGAGCTATTCCAGTTTCGGAATATCCATTGGGAGGTATGGTTGTCACATTTGTTCTTTTTGTTTTTGGTGTGGCATATTGTGTAGCCTGGAAAAAGAAATTGAAGGCTTCAAGTATTGTGTTTATGGTGGTGTCATTTGCTTTTTCCTTTGGATTTATAAACGTTTCAAATGATTTGATAAGCGGATTTCTTTTCCTGTTTATTGCTGTTTCATTTTTGTATTGGGCAAATATATCCATAGGTAACGGCAGGTTGTTGGGAAAAGGGTGTCTTGTCAGAATATTGAAAAGCCTTTTCGTAGTCCCTTTTGAAAACCTTGGCAATATATTCCCTGCATTTGTTATAAGGGATAAAGGTGCAAAAGCCTTTAAAAATATAATGTTATGTGTCGTTGGTCTTTTTTGTGCAATAATCCCCACAGCTATTGTCGTTTCTTTGCTTTCTTATGACTCGGAATTCGTTTCCATCCTTCGTGATCTGTTCTATTTTGATTTCGCAACATTGTTTGAGTTTATACTTGATAGTATTTTGGGATTCTTTTTAGCCATGATTATTTATGGAAGCTTTAGCGGTGCTAAAAAAAGTGAAGTGAAAGAAGACGGTAGTGAAGAATATTCACAGTTTAAAATCGTTCCTAAAATATTAACCTGTGCAACAGTAACCCCTGTGCTTTTTGTGTATGTGATTTTTTTCATTTCCCAGTGGGATTATTATCTTTCAGCTTTCACTAAAAAGCTGCCTGAGAATCTGTCTTATGCAAATTATGCAAGGGAGGGCTTTTTTCAGCTTTGTGCAGTTTGTGTGTTTAATGCGTTGATGCTTTTGCTTTTCAACGTTCTCACTAAAAAATCAGAAAAGAAATACGACGTTGTGAAAATTATATATTCATCTGCAATATCAGTATTCACCCTTGTGCTTGTAGCTACGGCAATGTCTAAAATGCTTCTGTATATAGAGTCATACGGACTTACAAGACTTCGTGTGTATTCCTCTTGGATGATAATTTTACTCGCTGTTTTCTTCATTATAGCATTGATTCATCAGTTTGTTCCAAAGCTTCCCATCGTTTCTGCACTTATTGTGTCGTTTGTTGTTTTCTTTGGAGTGCTGGTAATACCTGATGTTGATAGCATAATTGCTAACTATAATGTTGACGCATATATCAAAGGTGACCTTGAAAAAGTTGACGTTGCCACTATAAGCGATTATGACGAATCTTCCGTTGAAGCGCTTTTTAAACTTTATGACCATTTGGAGAGTAAATCTGACTTGTCTTCGTATGAGGATAGGTTGTTTAAAATAACGAATAATACTCTTTTGGGTATATATTCAAGAGAGTTTCCAAATGGCGAGAAAGACGGAGCTTTTCAGTTCAGTATCCCAAAATATAAGGCTAAAAAATTATACGAAAGCCACGATAAGCTGTCTCATATAGATTATAATAATTATAATATTGATATTTCATATTAAATGTTTAGTTTAGTGTTGACAAATATGAAAAAACAATGTATAATTGACTCATAAAGATAATATTTTAAATTTATGATTCAGGCGGTTTTTGATATGAAATGGGAAGTTAAAGATTTAAAATACGGCGAAATCGTGTATGAAGAAAGCTTTTGGACAGGAAAAAGAAAGATAGTCCTCAACGGTATGGAGATGACCAAAGAGGTGGGACGTACCTATACTTGTCCATATGGCGAAGAAGAAATCAGAGCAAAGGTCAAAGGAAACTTTCTCATTGGTGTAAAAATGAAAATAGAGGATGATACCGTTGTTCTGGTTCAAAGAGCAAAATGGTATGAAATTCTGCTTTCTGTTCTTATCCCCGTTATCGTTTTCTTGTCAGGTAATAAAATAGTTCCTATTTTCAATGGTGCTTTGGTCGGCGGATTTACTGGTGCGTTTGCAGGGGCTGGTATGATCGCTTGTATTTTCTTGATTAAAAAAATGAATAGCCATATCGCCTTGAAGTTCTTCGTTTGGTTTGGTATTTTATTGGCAGTTTTCCTTTTGAGCTATAGCTTTTCTGCTTTTGTTTCATAAAGATAAAAAACGTCGCACTCACTACGTTGTCTTTGTCAGACTTCGTTGTTGGTGCGACTTTATTTATAGTTTTTTATATGGAAATAATGTCGAAAAGCTTTTGTGGAGTTGATGCGTTCATCTGGTTTAACGTCCTTGAAATGTAGGCTTCAAAATCTGTGTGGTCCACAAGTCTGAAAATCGAGCTGAACATATCAATCAGCTTTTCTTCATCTCTTTCTTTAGAGAAGCATCCTACTGCTAAAAATTTCATCATAGAATAGGTAACACCAAATGAAACAAATTCGTTCCATAGAGAGACAGGTCTGTCTTGAAAAGGGAATTGCTCAAAAAACATATGGTTAACAAGCAGATGTTCGAAAAATATCTCCCATTCTGGAAATAAAGTTTCAAATCGGTTTTTGAGATTATTGTATGTACTAAGAACGTCTTCACATTCCTCAAAATTTGAAATAGCCTTTTCAACATAGGTAGTAATACCGTCACTTTTTTTGCAAATAATCTTCAGAATTTCTTCCACTATCTCTATGCCAAGCTTTATGTGTTCACATCCTGCCTCGAGCTGTTTCGGTACGGAAAATCTTTCTGTTTCAAGCCATAAGAACAGGGCTTCTTTGTCCTTGGCTTGTATAATTTGTTCAAGACGATACATGGAATATCCAAGCATTGAAATCCTGCTTGAAATATCAGTTGTTCGGTTTTGAATAAGCGATATGAGATGAAGCCTTATTTCCTGCTCTTTTCCCATCGTTTGATATGTGACAGCACGTTTCCCAATGGGTGGTAGCTTTTGAAGGCATTCGCCTTTGATAAATGTTATAGGCTCTTTTTTTGAAAATAGAATTTCTAAAACTCCCTCGCAGCTGTTTGAACATGAACATTCTTCGGAAGGCTCAACCCTCAATCCTCTTGGATATAAACGGCAAACGTCTGATAATGCGTTTTCCCCCAGCTCTGCGTGGATTGAACATCTGCCGTCAGGCTCTCTCATAGGACAGCTTCCGTCGTATCGGGGAAGAATTGTCGCATACATGTCGGGAGTGGGTGAGAGGGAAATCTTTATACCTCGGTCAAGCTTGTTCCTTAAATGTTCTGAGCATTCCATACCCATCAGCTTGTAGTAGTCTTCAACGGAAAAGGTAATGGGCCACCCTTCGCAACAGGCAGTCCTGCATTTCCCCATTTTGCAGGAGAAGTTTTTGTAATAGTCGGGCATTAAAAAATTATTATCTTTCATAGCGAAAATCCACTCTTTTCTTTGAATGGTAAAATTATACTCCCACGTTTTTTTCCTTTCAAGTACAAAAAGAAAATTTTTTTCAGCACATTTTTTTCTAAAAAATGCGTTTTTAATAAAATGTCAAAAGAATATATTATAAAGGATACTTTTAGTAATGATTAACGTGAAATCGGATGGTTGTAAAGTGAATCCCGAAATACAAGTGTCGAGAATGCAAAACGACTTGTTTTCAATGAGGGATGAAAAGTATAAAACGTTTGTAAGTAAGCTTATCCCCAATTTGCCCTCTGACGTAATAATTGGTGTCAGAGCACCTGATATGAAAAAATATTCTAAAGGTTTGTCATCCGATTCAGCAGAATTTTTATATTCGCTCCCCCATAAGTACCACGAGGAAAATTGCGTCCATGGTTTTGTTATAATGGAAATAAAAGACTTCCACCAATGCGTAGACGAGATAGAAAGGTTTCTTCCCTTTGTAGATAATTGGGCAGTTTGCGATTCCTTGCGCCCGAAAGTGTTCAAATACCATAAAAAAGAGCTTTTTCCATACGTTGAAAAATGGATGGAGGAATCACACCCATATACAGTAAGATTTGGAATCCAGATGCTGATGATACATTTTCTTGATGATGCAGAGCTGAACGTATATTTTGAAAAGGTGTCGGCTGTGAAAAGTGAAGAATACTATGTCAATATGATGATTGCGTGGTTCTTTGCAACGGCATTTTCAAAATCCTTTGAAAAAACAGCTTCCTTTGTGGAGAATGCGTATCTGGATAATCGGATAAGTAAGTGGATTTTTTGTAAAACTATCCAAAAAGCTTGTGAAAGTAATCGATTAACCAAAAAACAAAAAGAAACGCTCAGGTCTTTGAAAAATAAGCTCATAGGTGTGTAGGGAAAAACTGTTGCTGTTTTATAAAAAACATTTTGGTAAAAGAAAAAAATTCGTTGTATTTACCCTTGACGAATAATGATTTGAAGTGTATAATTCACAAAAGTGAAGTGAAATTTTGTGTAAGGAAATGTGCTTATGACTTCTCTTTTGTTTTTTGTGAAAAAGAATGTGGTAATGGTGGTTGCATTTTTTGCCGCTGTGATAACAAGCTTTCTTGTGCCACCCGATATGGAATACCTCTCTTATTTTGATCTCAAAACCCTTAGTTGCCTTTTTTGCGTCTTAGCTGTGGTTTGTGCGTTGAAAAACGTGAATTTCTTTTATGTTCTTGCAGAAAAAATAGTCCATGTTTTCAAGGACACAAGAAAATGCGTTTTGTCTCTTGTGTATATAACTTTTATAGGCTCAATGCTTATCGCAAATGATATGGCACTATTGACCTTTTTGCCCCTTGGCTATTTCGTCTTGTCCAGCGCAAAAAAAGAGAAGTATATGGCGTTCACCTTCATTATGCAGAATATCTCTGCTAATTTAGGCGGTATGCTGACACCCTTCGGAAACCCTCAGAACCTTTATCTTTATACAAAGTTCAATATCCCCAACGGCGAATTCGTCGGAATAATGCTTGAACCGTTTATAATCTCAATCACTTTGATAACAATCTGTTGCTTCGTTTTTGTTAAAAAAGAACCTCTTTCAGTGGAGGATGAAAAAGTAAAGCTCCCCGTGGGAAAAACTTCGGTCTATTTGTGCCTTTTTGCACTTTCGATTGCTATCGTTTTTCGTGGTATCCCATATTGGATAGGGCTCCTTGTTATCCCTTCGATTTTGATATTTATGGATAGAAAAGCCTTGAAAATGGTTGACTATCCATTGTTGATGACGTTTGTGTTCTTTTTTGTGTTTTCGGGTAATATGGCAAGAATAGATGTGGTTCGTGAAATTATGTCAACACTCCTTGAAAAGAGTACGTTGTTGTTCAGTGTTATCTCTTGCCAGTTTATAAGTAACGTTCCTTCTGCTATTTTGCTTTCTCAGTTTACTGATGATTATTCTCACTTGCTTATAGGTGTCAATATCGGCGGAGTTGGTACTCTTATCTCATCCTTGGCAAGCTTGATTACGTTTAGCGAGTATAAAAAACATAACCCAGAAAAAACTAAAAATTATGTGAAAGAATTTTCTGCGTTCAACTTCGGATTTTTGTTCATCCTTACAGGTATTATGCTTGTGATGTCATAAATTTGTTCGCTTTAATATAAAAGTTGCTTTATCCCTTTGACGTGTAAAGGGATAAAGCATTTTTGTTTTAAGCTTAAAATTTTGCCCTTAATTCAACAACCTTCCCGAGTACTGTGACAGGTAAGCTTCTGATGTCTTCTCTTGAAAAATACTTTGGCTTGTATGCAGGGTTAAGTGGCTGAAGTATCATCCCTTTTTCATCAAGTATCAGCTTTTTTATCGTTGCGTTTGTTTCACCAATGAGTGCTACAACTATGTTCCCTGAGTCAGCCGAAGGTTGCTTCTTTACTATGACAGTATCACCCTCTGTGAACCTTGGCTCCATGGAGTCACCCTTTACTATCAACCCGAAATATTCACCGCTGTGCATCATTTCTTCGGTTATCTCTTCGTATCCAATAACCTCTTCGTATGCCGCCTCGGGATTCCCACCACGAACGTATCCTAAAACAGGTATCCTCGTTTTCCTTTTGATACTTTGCCTGTTCTTTTCTGAATTATAAAACTTCGCTAAATGATGGGGAACTCCGTTCTTCTCTAAATACTCAATCTTTTCTTCCACCTCTGTGAGTATGTCGTAACCTCTTTGAGTTTCGTCATCCCATTCTGCTATGGGCTGAACTATTAACGATATCGGCTCCCCAAATATCTCTGAAAGCATAGTCAATGTCTCGTATACTGGTAAACTACTCTCGTTTTCCCACATGGATATCGTCGTCCTCGATACGTCTAACCGACGTGCAAGATCATTCTGCTTTATCCCTGCCTTTTTTCTTAACCATTTTAAATAAATCATTTTTTCGCCCTCTTTCATCCGAAAAGCTACGCCACCGCTTTTTTGACTAAACTTTTCGCCATTTATCCTTTTATGTCGACACCCCGTTCAGAGCTGTTTTGACAAATAATCTCCTCAATTCTATTATAACGCCAAAATTCTTGTCTGTCAATAGCGAAACAACAAATATTTTGTCATTTGTATTGACATTTGCACAAGAACGTGATACAATAAGCAAAAAGAATTGACAAAGATGCAGTTGCCCCGTGCTGAAATGTCAATTCTGTTGTCGCAAAAAAGAGTTGGGAGGTGTAATATGTTCAGAAAAAGGAGAGGGATTGCTTTGAGCTATCCCATGCAAGGGTTTATATGCTTTTCTTGTCTTACATATGATGCTCAGCCACAATCCGTAAAAGAAAAAATAAATAAGCTTTGTGAAGAGGTTGGAGGAGAATACAGAGATGCACTGTTTGAATTTGTTACAACTGAAAAAACCGTTACTGAAATCAGTCTGAAACATTACGTGTCAGAAACGAAGCTTTATAATATGAGGAAAAAGTTTTATGAATCATGGTAAATATCGACAAGGAAATATGGCAGTATTCCGCTGAAAAATAATTAGAGTAAAAAACGGAAATATCTTCTGTGTCAGGAAGAATATTTCCGTTTTTGTTATTGATTCTTTAAAAGCTCTGGTTTTACTGAAACTATATGGTTGGCGATTATTTCAGCAGCGATTTCCACAAGCTCCTTGCAAGGACGTTTTTTGTAGTAGTCGGCTGTTCTTTCGGCAGGTGTTCCATCAGTAGAATGTGGAATTTCTGCTAAAAGCTCTCTGCAGATTATACTGCCACATTTTTCTTTGAATTGCAAAGCAAGTGATTTTGTTTCTGTATATACTCTTTTTTTCTCTTCCGCATCTGTGGGAGAATCGTACCCCGAAATAAGCCCTTCAATGATAAGCATACCGCTGACAGCTCCACAAACTTCTCTGAGCTGTCCCATTCCTCCGCCAAATGGGGATGATAGCATCAGCATTTTGGTTTCGTCTTCGCCGACAATGTCGCAAAAAGTAAGAGCGACCGATTGGGCACAGTTGAATCCTTTTGTGAAATAGCTGGATGCAAGTTCTTTTCTTGAATTTATAAAATCTTTGTCAGTCATTTTGTCCTCCGTAGTTGTTTTCTGTATTTAATATAATACGATAATTACAAAAATAAATCAAGCTTTTTTTGAAAATTGTTGATTTTTTTAAACGAGAGGGTTATAATTACGGTAAATTATTCTATGGAGTGAGATATGAAAAAACTATTGTTCGTTTTTACAGGTGGCACTATCGGAAGTACCATAAGTGGTGAATATATTTCAACAGACAAAAATAAGTCATATGTTCTGATTGAAGAGTATAAAAAACGTTTCGGGGAAATAGGTGAATATGATACTGTTTCTCCTTATTTTCTCCTTAGCGAAAATCTTACAGGCGAATATCTGTCAAAGCTTATTGAAACTGTAAAGGATAATATCCATAAATACAGCGGAATAATTGTAACACACGGTACTGATACCTTGGCATATTCAGCTTCTGCTCTGGGATATGCTCTTGGGCTTTGCCAAATACCCGTAGTTCTTGTTTCAGCAAATTTTCCATTGGAGGATGAGAGGACGAATGGTTTTCTTAACTTGAGAGGTGCTTTGCAGTTTATCAAGCAGGTGGGAGCAGGTGGCGTATGGGTATCATATAAAAATACGGGCGATTACGTTAAAATCCATCGTGGAAATAGATTATGCCCACATAGATGCTTCTCTCATAGCGTTTATAGTGTGAAGGACTCGTTTTTTGGATACTATGATAATAAGTTCAATTTCGTTTCAAACCCCGATTTTTCAGAAAAGGAGGACGAAATGAACGTCCTTTCTGGAGAAAACCTTTCACTTGAAAATGAAATTTTAAGGGTAGAGCCTTTTCCGTCTATGATGTACCCTGAAATTACCCCAAACGTCAAATTTATACTGATGGGGAGCTATCATTCAGGAACTATTGACACGGCTTCGGGTTCTGCTGAAGCCTTTTTCGAAAACGCAAAAGAAAAAGGCGTGAAAATATTTCTGACTGGTGTTGATTGTGGTGTTCAGTATGAAAGTACAAAAATGTATTCCCGCTTTGGAATAATTCCGCTTCCGTGTATGTCACCTGTGTCTGCTTATGTGAAGCTGTGGCTTTTGATTAGTGATAGAGTGGAAGACGTGGAAAGCAAAATGTTCTTTTCTTTGTCTGGGGACGTGGTTTGAACGAGAACTGTATGTGAATTTTAATAATA
>JAEIGA010015521.1_pt1 | contig 11591 bp, 14 predicted proteins | sample 9270691 | NCBI WGS metagenome assembly JAEIGA01 (sample SAMN17057246, study PRJNA624740) | gut metagenome | biome: biome; isolation source: fecal sample | host: Bos grunniens | place: China: Xizang | collected 2019
AACAGACAAATCTAAAAAAGTCCTTGATTTGGTTAAGAGGTAGTGTTGAATATGGATGAAAGCTTAACAACAATTCATGTAACTGAAAATTTGTCTTTGCTTAGGATTATGAATTTAATTGATGAATATCCAAACCTCAAAGAAATAACCTGCTCACCAAGCATTTATAATAGAATATCGGAAAAGTATATTGATGCTTTAGAACAGCTGCAAATCAAAGTTGTAAAGGAATATCATTGGGGTGCTTCTAAAAAGCCCTGTGATTATGAAGAGGAATTATTGCAACTGGCTGGTGAAGGTTATAAAGCTGCAGAAATTGCAGAAATATTTGATATAACTGTCAATAGAGTATATTATTTACTTAGAAGAAATAAAACCAAACTTGATACCAATACAAAAAAATATGATTATGATGAAGTTAAATCATTAAAGGAATCCGGACTGAAACCTAAAGAAATTTCTGAAAAGTTGGATATTCCAATCAGAACTGTTTATTATATTTTGAATAATAGGTAAATAATCACAAACTATTTTTTTAACTATTAATATAAATATAAGTAAGTGATTGTTATGATATTATTGCCTCAACTACCGTTATATGTTATAGCTATAATATGTGGGTTGCTTGCTTTTTTTGTAACTCATTTATCGATGCCTAGAATTATTAGAAAGTTAGAAGCTGCAGATATTGTAGGTAAGGATTTACATAAATCTTGGAAGCCTATTGTTGCCGAAATGGGTGGATTTGGAATTCTATTCGGTTTTATTATTGGAATGTTTTCCGGTATTTACATGCATGATATTCTTGCATTTTCATTATGTATTGTGTTACTCGTTATTTTGCTTGTCGGTATCATCGGTATCGTTGATGATTTGCTTGTATTGTCTTCAAAAGAAAAATTATTCTTGTTGTTTTTAGCGGGTCTTCCTTTAATTTGGGCCGCTCCATCCAATGTTGGTATTTTATATTTGATCTCAATTCCAATAGCTATTTCAATTGGATCCAATCTAACAAATATGTTGGCAGGTTTAAACGGTATCGAATCAGGATTAGGTGTCATATCCCTCGCATCATTAACTATATCATGTATTATTTTAGGCAAATACGATGTAACAATTATCAGTATGAGTATGCTTGGTGCTCTAATCGCATTTTTATATTATAACAAATATCCTGCTAAAATTTTCCCAGGAGATACAGGTACATTAATTATAGGTGCTACCATAGTTTCCATTGCTTTCATCGGTAGGGTTAAATTGATTGCATTAATTGTTTTAATGCCGAATATTATTGATGCGGCAATGAAATTTTATAGTGCAGGTGTTATGGAACGTCAGCAGTTCAAACCGACACAGGTTGATGAACAGGGTAAATTAATAAGGCCTGAAACGGGTTTTAAATCATTAATCAGATGGGTTATAAGAAGGCCTATTACAGAAAAGCAGGCCGTTTATATAATTTGGGGTATTGGTTTAATATTCGGTATTTTAGGTATATTTGTTGCCATTACAATGCCTGACGTAATAGGAAATAAGACATTGGCAAACTTCCTTCAGATTAAAGAGATGTTTTATCAAATATGAGGTGTTTAAATGAAGCCTTACGTTATTTTAAATGCAGCCATGACTCTTGACGGAAAGATAGTAACTGCAAAAAACAGTTCAAATATTTCCGGTGAAGAAGACTTGAAAAGAGTTCATGAACTAAGAAAAAATGTTGATGCAATAATGGTTGGAATCGGAACGGTTCTTGCAGACGACCCGAGATTAACTGTTCACAAGGTTGATGCAAATCCAGAAGACAATCCTGTTCGTGTTGTTGTAGACAGTAAATGCAGAACGCCTATTGCTGCCCGTATAACAAATAAGGATGCAAAAACGATTATTGCAGCGGCCAATGAATTCAAATATGATTTCCTGGTAAGTGACAGATGCAATGTATTTAAGCAAAGAGGTGTAGAATTTTTCTTCAGCGGAGATACACGAGTGGATTTAACTGCATTGATGAATCATCTAGCTAATGAAGGAATAAAAACATTAATGCTTGAAGGAGGAGCTACATTAAACTTTGCAATGATTGAAGCAGGACTTATTGATGAGATAAGAATCTGTATAGCACCTAAGGTAGTCGGCGGTGTAAATGCAAAGACATTGTTTGATGGTGAAGGCTTTGATACGATGGATGAAGGAGTTAATTTGGAGTTAACAGATTCATTTTCCTTGGGAAAAGACTTGATTTTAACTTATAAAGTTTTAAAATAATATTTTTGACAGTTAATGTAAACAAAGAGATATTGTTAATTCATTTTTTTATATCTCTCAGCCATAATTGTCAAAGTAATGGTTAATGTGTTGTATAGTGTAGATGCTAAAATTTAATGCCTCTGCTTTCCAGTAATTCACGAGGGTTATCTACAAGAGTTTTCATAGCTTCTTCGTCACTTAAACCTGCTCCAAGTGCTATTTCATATGATTTTTCAAAGGTTATCAGATTGTCCGGTGAATGGGTATCCGTATCCACCAATAGCTTGTTTCCAACTTCACGGGCAATATTTGCAACATGGCCATTTGCAAGACAATGTCCATTACGTGCACTAATTTCGAGATAGATATCATTTTTAAGTGCAAGTTCTGCTTCTTCACGGGTAATCAATCCAGGATGGCCTAATATATCGACATATTTTGATTTAACTGCAGCCAGATTTGTGCCTGGAGTTACTGGTTCATTTAATGTTTCACCGTGCACGACTACAATTTTTGCACCTAACTCTTTAGCTCTTTTAGCTATTCCATCAATTGACTCTGTCGGCGCATGTGTTACTTCAGCACCCAAAACAACAGTTATATCCCAGTTTGAATTTATATTATCTATTGCTGCCTGTATTTTTGGGATTTCTTCAATGTTATAATAATCAACATGATCTGTGATTGCGATAACTTCATGATTTAATTTCAATGCTCTTCTTGCAAGTTCTGATGGTAATAATTCTCCATCACTGAATAAACTGTGCATATGTAAATCTATTCTTCTGTTCATTTGAAAACCTCTATATTTATATATTTTTTAACTATATATTAATTATTAGGAAATATTTAATATTTCCGTCTATAAATTATGGAGAGAATAAAATGAATAATAAAATATTCGTCGCTTTGATAGCATTTTTCTTAATTGCTGCTGGTGCAGTAGCTGTTTATGCTGAAAGTGCACATGTTGGGTCTTTTAATTTTGACACCCCTAATGATTTCAAAATAAAACAAACTAATGATACTAGTGTTATTTTGCAAAATGATAAGAAAGAAATTATTGTATCTTCCAGTATTGTTGGTAAAGATGCAGTAAAATCCTATTTATCAGGTCAAGGTTTCAAATTCAATGAAACCGTCAACGGTACAAAAGATGTCAAAGGTACAGGTTTAAATGGACATTACACTTATACTGCAGATACTTATTCCAAAGACAAAGGATATGCTATTGCATATTTATTAACTGATAAAAACGTTTCTGTTATTGCAATAGATAACAACTTTGATTCAGATGATGCTTTCGCTAAAGGCGACCTTACAAATGCTGCTGAAAGTATTGTTGATAAAATAATGCTAGCTAAATAAATTTAATTTTAAATTTATTTTTTTCCTTTTTTTTTAAACTTAATTTTATATAGAAATAAAGATATATTCTTTATTAACTGAATTTTTTAGGAGATATTTATTATGAAAGCTAAAGCCGCAAAAATTGCTGAAGGTGTTTACTGGGTTGGCGTTCTCCATTGGAACAGCAGAACTTTCCATGGATACGGTATTCCAGGAACTACATATAATGCATATTTAGTATTTGGGGAAGAAAAGACAGTATTAATTGATAATACCTATGTTGGACTTCAAAATCAATTAGATGCTAGAATAGAAGATGCATTTGAACAAGAAGGAAAAGATATTAAAATTGATGTTTTTGTTCAAAACCATTCTGAAATGGATCATTCAACTTACTTGAGAGATACTATTGAAAAATATAACCCTGAAGCTGAAATATATGCATCCGCTAATTGTATCAAATTTTTAGAACAACAATATCATAATTTTGGAGATTTGGAATTAAAAGCGGTTCAAACTGGGGATGAAATAGATATTGGTGGAAGAACTCTTAAATTTATTTCAGCACCAATGTTGCACTGGCCGGACAGTATGTTTACTTTCCTGGCTGAAGATGGAATTTTATTCTCAAATGATGCATTCGGTCAACATGTATGTCATTCCAAAAGGTTTGACAGCGATTATTCATTGAGCTATTTGCTTAAAGAAGCAAGGAAATACTATGCAAATCTTGTAACCTTAGGCTCTCCAATGCTTAGGATGAAATTACAGGAATTGACTGACACAGGTTTAGTTAATGAGATTAAAATGATTGCACCATGTCACGGACAAATTTGGACAGACCCTGCACCTATCGTTGAGAAATATTCCGAATGGGCTTCTGGTGTATGTAAGGATAAAATCACTGTTATCTATGATACAATGCACCACTCAACTGAAAAATTAGCTTTCCAAATCGCTGAAGGTATAATTAGTGAAGGTGTTGAAGTCAGAATGTACTTTATGCAGGAAGATGGTCCTGATGATGTTATTACAGATATTTTAGACAGTAAAGCTATTGCATTAGGTGCTCCAACAATGATGAATAAGCCTTTCCCGCGCATAGGTAATATGATGTACTGGCTTGACTGTGTAAACTTTGCAGGAACTACCAGTATTAAAAATGCTTTAATCTTTTCATCAAAAGGTTGGGGTGGAGGAGCTGTTAAAAAACTCCAGGATGAGTTGGAAGCTTCCGGATTTAATGTTACTGATACATTGGATGTTACATTTGTTCCTGATGAAGATATTTTACAAGAAGCATTCAACAAAGGTGTAGAGCTAGCTAAATCAATTAAAGATTAATTTCATTTATTCTTTATTATTTTTTTTCAATAAATTTATTGTTGTGTATCGCAACATTTATATAGTAATCATTTCAAAAGTATATTTATAGAGAAGGTGATTATAATGTCAAAAAGTTTAGTTATTTATTTTTCCCGTGCAGGTGAAAACTACTTTGGTGGAGTATTGAAAAACATAGAAAAAGGAAATACTGAAGTTATAGCTGAATACATTCGAGATGAAATTTCAGCAGACTTATTTAAAGTGGAACCTGCTATAGAATATCCTGCTGATTATATGAAATGCATTGACATTGCCCAAAAAGAAAAAGATGATGATGCAAGACCGGAAATCAAAGAGGCATTAACTGATATCAGTGAATATGACACAATTTTTATTGGTTTTCCGAACTGGTGGGGAACTCTGCCGATGCCGATGTGGACTCAGTTGGAGCAATTGGATTTCGCCGGAAAAACTGTAAAGCCATTTGTGACTCATGAAGGCTCAGGATTCGGATCTTCTCAAAGGGATTTGGATAAACTATGTGAAGGTGCAGACATTAAGAAAGGCCTATCAATTCCCGGCGCAAACGTTTATGATGCAAGAGATAGTGTGGCTCATTGGGTGGCTGAATAATGTCTGAAGAGATTCTTTTTGGAAAAGGAGAAGCAAATCCTTTTGGTGAATTTTTCATTGGGGATAGCTATCTAAATATTTTGGCTCAAGTCGGTGAAGTGATGGTTGCTAATGTCACTTTTGAACCGGGTTGTAGAAATAACTGGCATATACATCATGCAGATGAAAATGGCGGTCAAATTTTGCTTGTAACTAAAGGTGAAGGATGGTATCAGGAAGAAGGCAAATCTGCTCAAAAATTAAAGCCAGGTGATGTCGTATCAATTCCTCCGAATGTAAAGCATTGGCATGGAGCAAGCAAAGACTGTGAATTTACACATATTGCTATTGAAGTTCCAGGAATTAATCCTAAAAACGAATGGTGTGAAGAAGTTTCCGATGAGGAATATGATGCATTGGAATGAACAAATTTATTATTAATCACCACCATATTTTTTATTATGAGTACTTCTGTTTTTATACCGGCACATATTACTGGATTCTTCAGTATAGAAAACAATGAAGACCCCTTAAAAAATGGATCCTGCGGTGCGGGATTTTTACTTGACAGGGGAGTTGAAACAACATTAAAAGATTCTTCTGAATTTAAGATAAACATTAATCAGGGTTCGAATATTGTAATAAATGAAGTATTAAAATACTTTAATATTGAAGACTCCTTTGGGATAACTCAAGATATACAGTTTCCTATAGGGGCAGGATTTGGAACATCAGCAGCTTCTGCTTTAAGTTTATCTCTTGCTTTAAATGAGTTTTTTGACTTCGGATATTCAGATAGTGAATGTGGACAGATTGCCCATAAGGTTGATGTTTCACTTGGAGGGGGATTGGGTGATGTTATAGGACAGACTGGTTCCGGATTGGTTTTAAGGACTCGACCTGGTGCTCCTGGAATCGGCAAGATCAAATCCTTTGAAGAAGATTTATATGTGGCCACCAAATTTTTCGGAGAGATTAATACAGCTTCAGTTATTAAGGACCCTGAACGTAAAAGGATAATTTCTGCCAATGGCCATGAATGTTTAAAAAAATTTGAAAAGGATTCATCCGTCGGTAACTTTTTAAAACTTTCCCTGGAGTTTTCCCAGAATACAAAATTGATGACAGATGAAGTTCAATCTTTAGTTAATTATTTTAATTCCTGTGATGATATTTTGGGTGCTTCCATGGCAATGTTGGGAAATACTGTATTTGCCTTTTCATATAATGAAAGTACATTAAAAGAATTAAATATTGAAGGGATGAATATAGATAAATTATACATGAAGAGGCAGCTATGATAAAATTATGCTATGATGTTGGGGATTACAGAAGGCAAATCCGTGACATTATCGATGATGGGGATACTGTAATAGAGCTTGGATGCCATACAGGCAACACTTCAAGGCTCATACTGGAACATGATGTTAAACTGATAGCCATTGACAATTCCCCTGAAGCAAAAAGTGAAATGGATAAATTAGATTCAACCTTTATCAATGCCGATGTAAGGCTTCATGATACATTATCAGAAGTTTTTAAATTAATTCAAAAATGTGACATTCTTGCTATTGATTTAGGTGGAGGATATCATCCAGATACTGTTTTTAAGGTATTTTATATATGGTCATCTACATTTAAACCAAAGTATACAATAATTAGAAATCGCGGTTTAGTGGAATTTTATAATTCGGTAACTGAGGTCAAAGGGAATTATAGGTCTGCAGATGGGTTTTTGGATTCATATAAGGACAGTGGCATTCCTCCACAAATAAAGGAATTTGATTTATGGACCCCTATGCCTAAAAAATAATATAATTTTAATTGTTTTGTTTATTACAATATTATTTTTAAATAATGTCCTTTAGGAATTAAACTATATATAACATCAATAATATATTATATAATGTTATTTTTTTTAGAAGGTAATATAATGATTGGTAAAAAAATTCGTTTAGAAAGAATTTTTAATAGGAATACTGGCAGAACAGTTATTGCACCAATGGACCATGGTGTTTCCAGCGGACCTATTAAAGGAATTATAAATATTGATGATACTGTAGAAGAAATCTCCCAAGGTGGGGCAGATGCAATTTTAATGCACAAAGGAATAGTTCAAAGAGGTCACAGAGGATACGGTAAGGACATAGGTCTTAGTGTACACTTGTCCGCAAGTACTTCCCTTGCACCGGATCCAAACAATAAGGTAACCGTAACATCTGTTGAAAAGGCAATCCAATTAGGTGCAGATGCAGTTTCAGTACATGTAAACCTTGGAAGCGCAACCGAAAGTGAAATGTTGCAGGAATTAGGGACAATAGCTGAAACCTGTGACTATTGGGGCATTCCTCTTTTAGCAATGATGTACCCACGTGGTCAGAAAGTGGAAAATGAACTTGATGTTGAATTTGTAAAACATGCTGCCCGTGTAGGTTCAGAATTGGGTGTAGATATTGTAAAAACAAATTATACTGGTGACCCTGATTCATTTAGAGATGTGGTTGAAGGTGCACTTGTCCCTGTAGTTATTGCAGGAGGACCAAAAGTAGACACTGATGAAGAATTATTATCTATGGTAAAGGATTCCTTAAGTGTTGGCGGAGCAGGTGTAGCATTTGGACGTAATCTTTTCCAAGCTGAAAATCCTGGAAAAATTACAAAAGCAATATCAGAAGTAGTTCATAATGATTTGGAAGTTGAAGAAGCTTTAAAATTATTAAAATAGGGTGATTTGATGCAAAATAAATTCGCTTGGATAATGACTCCCTCCCTTCCATGGGATGACAGGAAAGAAATGATAACCACTGCACTTGAATCAGGAATCAGCTATGTTATGGACTTGGAATATGGTGAAAAAATTCGCAAGCTCGGAAACGTAAATATTATTTCCAATGATGAAGATGCAGATATTTATCTTGTTGGAATAGATGGTGAAGGAGACGGGGCAGTTGATTTGAGTGAAAATTTATCTGACTCCAAGGATTTGGCTGATGCCAAAAAAGCTAAAGGGGAAGGTAAAACTGTTTGTGCATATATTAAAATCACTGACAAATTACATGAACAACTTGCAGTAAAATTAGGGCCTATAGTTGATTATATTATCCTTGTAGGAACTGACTGGACTGTAATTCCACTTGAAAATATTATAGCTGACCTTCAAAAGGTTGATGTCAATATCATCGCTGCAGTAGCAGATAAAGACGGTGCAAAATTGGCTCTTGAAACTTTAGAGCATGGAACTGATGGTGTAATATTTGAAGCTAATGATTTTTCACAGATTAAAGAAATTGCACAAGAAGTTGATGATGCATCCAAAGTCAAATATGAATTGAAAACAGCTACAATCACCAATGTCAAATCTTTAGGTTCAGGTGACAGGGTATGTATCGATACAACTGATATGATGGTTCCTGGGGAAGGTATGTTAATAGGTTCCTATTCAAAATCACTGTTTTTAGTTCACTCTGAATCATTGGAAAGTGAATATGTGGCTTCAAGACCATTCAGAGTTAATGCAGGTCCTGTTCAGGCATATGTAATGGTTCCGGGAAACAAAACAAGATATCTGTCTGAACTTGTTGCGGGAGATGAAGTATTGATTGTAAATACTGAAGGTGAAACCCGTACAGCATATGTCGGAAGAAGCAAAATTGAAAGAAGACCATTAATATTGATTGAAGCTGAATACGAAGGAAAAACAATCAGAACATTACTACAAAATGCAGAAACAATAAGAATTGTCGATGGCGATAACCAACCTTTATCTGTAGCTGATGCAAAGCCTGGAGATAAAGTAAAAGTTTATATTGAAAAAAGTGCAAGACACTTTGGTATAGCTATTGATGAAACAATTATAGAACAATGAGGAATATTGATGTCACAAATCAGAGCATTTCTTGCAATCGATCTGGATGATGATTTAAAGCCTAAAATAAATAAGATTATTCGTGAATTTAAAAAAATTGATGCAAATATCAAATATGTAGATTTGCAGAACCTGCATTTCACATTGAAGTTCTTTGGTGATATAGACACTGAAGGAATAGATGTCCTTGCTGGAAAAATAGAAAATGTTGTAAATGATTTTGATTCATTTAATATTAAAATAAAGGGCTGTGGTGCCTTTCCAAATAAAAATAGGATAAAAGTAATTTGGGTAGGCCTTGATGAAGATCAAATCCTCAAGGAATTGCATGATAAATTAGATAAGGAATTCACTTCTTTGGGCTTTGATTTGGACAAAAAATTCTCATCTCACCTGACAATAGGCCGTATGAGATCAGCCAAAGGTAAAGATAAAGTTAAGAGAACTATAGAATCATTTAAAAATGTTGATATAGGTTCAATGGAAGTTACAAGTATTGTATTAAAGAAAAGTACTTTAACTCCTGCCGGACCAATTTATGAGGATTTAATAGAATTCAAGTTGTGATTTAATGGATTATGGTCCTATTCTAAATGAAATTAAACCAACACAAGAAGAAACTGATAAAGTCAGAGATGTTTCTGGAAAACTTCTAGAATTTTTAAATGATAAATGTCATGTTGACAATATCAATGCAGAAGCGATTCTTGGAGGTTCCGTTGCCAAAAATACATATTTGAGAGGCAAATCAGATATTGATATTTTTATTGCTTTTCCATTAAACACAGATAAAAAGGATTTAAAACAGAATGGCCTTGATTTGGCTCATCAATGTTGTGATGCTTTTAATGCAACTCCTCATCATCAATTTGCATCTCATCCTTATGTTACAACTGAAATTGAAGGATTTGATGTTGATTTTGTCCCATGCTATAGGATATATGATGGAAGTCAGCTCAAATCTGCAGTAGACAGGACTATTTTGCATACCGAATATATTCAGGCTAATTTGGCTGAAGGTCAAAATGAGGAAGTCATGCTTTTGAAAAGATTCATGGACATGACTGGAACATATGGTTCTGAATTTAAGGTTGGGGGATTTGCAGGCTATTTATGTGAATTGCTGATAATTGAATATGGAAGTTTTGAAAATACCCTTAAGGAAGCCAGTGAATGGAAATACGGCCACATTATTGATTTGAAAGACTATGGTACGGCCAAAAACTTTAAGGATCCGTTGATATGTATAGACCCTACTGATAAGAACAGAAATGTTGGGGCTGCCTTAAGAATAGATAAGTTTTCACAGTTCATCCAATCCGCTCGAAATTACCTGAATTCCAATAAAAAGAATCAGTATTTTTTCCCGTTAAATAAAAAACTTGATAAGGATACTATTCTAAATGAATTTAAACTTCGTGAAAGCAATCTTATAGCTATAAAATTTGATATACCGGAAATACCTCTTGATACCCTACATCCCCAAATTAAAAAGACTTCTGATTCCTTAAGAAAAATATTGAATAAAAATGATTTTTTAGTTTTCCAGAATGATTACTGGACTGATGAAGAAACCTGTGCAATAATACTGCTTGAATTGGCAGTATCCAAATTGAATAATGTTAAAGTCCATGAAGGGCCTAGAGTATACTATAATCAGGCCTGCAATAATTTCATTAAGAAATTCGGTTTGGAAAACTGCTATCTTATAGATGATGTTATGGTTTCAAATGTTGAAAGGAAATTTACAACACCACATGATTTCATTAAACATTTGCTTACGGAAGAGCATATTTTACGCATTAAGGTGGGCAAAAACTTAACCAAACCGATTTTAGATACATATGAAATTGTAGATATCAATTATTTAGCTGAAAATAACGAGTTTTTAACCTTTTTAGATGATTTTTTATATCCCAATCAGCATATTAAACGTTAAATTATTGATTCATATTCCTCCCTTTATAAATTATTTTTTAAATTTTTTCAATGTTTATTTATAATAGTTTTTATATAATTTTTATATAATTACAAAATTTTGGGGGAATACATTTGGATATAAAAAAATTATTGGTTATTTTTTCTTTTTTAATATTTTTGCTTATTTCACCTTCTTTTGCTTATGATAATAATACTGCTGACTCTCAGATTATTGCAAATTATGGTGATGTTTATTTCAATTCATCTTCTTTAA
>JAEIGA010015522.1_pt1 | contig 11590 bp, 10 predicted proteins | sample 9270691 | NCBI WGS metagenome assembly JAEIGA01 (sample SAMN17057246, study PRJNA624740) | gut metagenome | biome: biome; isolation source: fecal sample | host: Bos grunniens | place: China: Xizang | collected 2019
AACTTGTAAAAAAAGGATTAAAAAATACAGTTAAATATCGCTTGCCTAAAAGTAATGGTAAATGGGTAGGTGAAATGGGTAACTCTAAATGGGTCCCAGATAAGAGTTATGTTCCTCCTCACAAGACATATAATAATCTTGAAAATAAGAATTGGGGGCAAATAATGAAGGAAAATAATATTGATGGAATTAATTTCAAAAACGGGGTGCCTGATTTTGATAATGTTTCAAAAATGGAAACAAAGATCGATTATAATAATATTCCTAAGAATGCTAAAAAGAAGTTGCTTCAAGATAAACCAAATAGAGATGCTCTTCATGAATATTTCTATGAAAAATTGGCAAAAGAGAATAATATGACGGTTCAAGAAATAAAACATTTCAAAGAATCAAAGAATTTAGTACCACACGAAACAATAGATGGAAGAATACAACTAATTCCTCGTGAAATTCATGATAATATTGTTCATGAAGGAGGTGTTGCTTTATTTAGAAATCAGTTAAATTAGTAATTATTATTCTTTTTGCTCGTTATCAAACACAAAAGAAGATATACGAATTAGTTTGGGAAGGAGCAAAGTATTAGAATAGTGTAAATAAAAGGAAATAAATTATAAAATTTGTTAAAGAAAGGGATTATATTTTGTTTAATCTCTTTCTTTTTGTGTAAAATATTGCAGTTTGAAAGTAGAAAATATCGCAGTTTGAAAACGAAAAATGTGTAAAATATCGAAATAAGGGTTGAGTTTTGAGAGGCTTTCTCTCTTTTTATTTAATCATAACCCTTCCTAAAAGTTTTGCGATGTTGTTTCTTATGCCAAGATAACTTGTTAAAACGTTTAATAATTCTAATTGAGATTCTCCTTCTTCAAGGGGAATTATTTTTTTTACGTCTTCTATGTATCCGTTTATTTTATATAATTTGAAATCAAGCAGAGTGTCTTTTATGTATTTGTCCATTGTTTCTTTATTTTCTGGACGTGGGACTTTGATTTCGTTTTTTTCTTCCCAATAAGGACTTATAACGTATTGATTCATTACTAAATCGGTTGCTAATTTTGCAATTTCTTGATTTTGATGGGAAGTGAAAAATCTTAAATTTGGTAAAGGAGAATTGTTGTAAATGCAATCTTTATATATCATAAAAATTGTATTAAACAACTCATTATTGAAACTTATATTGTCATTGAAAATGTCGCAAACTACATAATTTGCAACTGATAAGTCTTTTCTTTCTATTTTGCCTTCATCATTATAAACCTCTTGTGTAGTAATCTTATCTGCATAATTAAACAAAATAGAAATTATATTTTGTTCTTTTATGTTATTTACATCGTTATCAATTTCGTTTACTTTAGTTGCGTTATTGTCAATAGGGGTAGTAGGTGTGGTTTCTTCTTTTACTTCGTTCTTTAAAGTTTCTTTAAAGGCCTTACCTCTTATAATCTTTGCAAGTTCTGCGCTGAGTATTTCTTCTTTAACCTCTAATAACTTACTGCATTGTTGTAAATATGCGTTTCTTTCTAATAAATCGGGTATTAAAGCAATGGTTTCAACAATGTTTCTTGTTAAATCAGCTCTTTTTATTGGGTCGTTTTGAGCATCATCAAGTAAAAGATTAGTTTTGTAAATGATGAAATTTTGTGCATTATTCTTTATGAAGTCCTTAAACTGATCTTGTGTATGTTTTCTTGCGAAAGAATCTGGGTCTTCATTATCTGGGAAAAGTAAAGTTTTAACATGTAACCCTTGTTCTAACAAAAGATTTACAGCTTTAAAGGTTGCTTTTATTCCTGCTTTGTCTCCGTCATATAGAAGCGTTACATTTTTTGTGTAACGTTTAATCAGTCTTATTTGGTCTTCGGTTAGGGCTGTTCCGGAAGTAGCAACGACATTTGTTACTGAATTTTGGCTCATCATTACAACGTCCATATTACCTTCTACCAAGTAACATTCGTCTTGTTTTACTATTTCGTTTTTTGCGAGATGTAATCCGAATAAAACCTTACCTTTAGAATAGATTAAACTTTCAGGAGAATTGACATACTTTGCTTTTACTTTATCAGTTCTTAAAGTTCTTGCAGAAAAGCCTAAAACTCTTCCTCCTATATTATAGATAGGAAAGCAAACTCTTCCTCTAAATCTATCATAAATACTGCCATCGTTAGCATTTAAAAGACTAACGCCAGCGCTTACAAGTTCTTCTTTTGAGAAACCTTTTGCTAAGGCCTTTTTTGAAAAGTCATCTCCTGCGTCTTTGCAGTATCCAATTCCCCAACGTTTGATTGTCTCTTCTGAAAGTTCTCTTTCTTTTAAGTAAGACAAACCAATTGATTTACCTTCTATATCTGAGAAAAGAATTTCTTGAAAGTATTTTTGTGCAAATTCATTGATTTGGTACACTCTATCTCTTTCGCTTTGTTGAGCTACTTCCTCTGCTGACAAGACTTGCTCCTCTATTTCTATACCATATTTATTAGCAAGCCAACGAAGAGCTTCAGGATAAGTGTAATGCTCGTGCTTCATTAAAAAAGAAACAGCGTCGCCACCTTCTCCACAACCAAAGCATTTAAAAATTCCTTTTGCGGGATTAACATTAAAAGAAGGAGTTTTTTCATTATGAAAAGGACAAAGACCAATGTAATTGACACCTCTTTTTCGAAGTTCAACAAAGCTGCCAACCACATCTTCAATGCGAGTTGCATTAAGAATTTTATCTATATCTTCCCTTTTAATCATAATTGAATTGCAAATATACGTTTTTTATTGATTTTATCGTTATATAAAGTTCGATAACAAGAAAAACTGGTATTATGAAATTGAGAATTATAAATAAATTAAAGTACAACTACTCTTATTTGGCTGTGATAGGCTTTGCTATTTTATATCTCTTGTTTTTGTCTCATAATCCTACTTCGGACTCTGTTTCATATGCCTATTCATCTTTACATGGAGAGGAATTATTACGTCCTCATCATTTATTATATTGTTGGATTTGTCGTGTGATTTATTCTGTTTTTGCTTTTACAAATATAGAACCGATAACAATTTTTCAAACCTTTAATGCCATTCTTGCAGCAGGTACATTACTTGTTTTGAGACGGATAATAAAGAGAGTAAATCGTGATGAGAGATTTTTGTTTTCAGCAATAGTTTTTTGTGGCTCATGTTTTGGATTTATGCGATTTGCAACAGACAATGAAACATATATACTTCCATTGTTTTTTTCAATGCTTTCAATTTATTATTTACAGACTTTTTTGCTTGAAAACACTTTTGCACGATTACTAAAAATGAGTTTGTCAATAGTAATTGCCTGTTTGTGTCATCAACTCAGTATTTTAGCTTACCTCTCATTATTTATAGGTTTGTTATTAAATAAAAGACGAAAATATGTTTTGTATTTCATTCTTTTTAGTTTGATAATATCGATAGTCTATTCGGTTGCATGTTGGCTTGTTACTAATCAACTAACTTTAAACGGACTTTTCTCATTTGTTCTTCATGATTATGTTCAAGGTTATGCACAATCGCCAGACGTAAAGCAAGTTTTGATTCTAAGTGTTGTAAGTTTGGTAAGGACATTTATTCAACTGCATGGAAATGTCTTGGAATTAATAAAATGTTTTCAAGTTTCAATGATTTTATTCTTTGTTTTATTCTTACCATTCTTGATTTTAGGAATAGTAAATCTTTTCAAGAATCAAAAGAATGATATTTCGCTTTTTAGCAATAAAAGATTTGTAATCATACTTTGGATAATGCTTGTTTTATCATTTGTATTTGCAGCTCTTTCTAATGGTAATGCAGAGTTTATGATTATAATTCCTTTTATTCTCATAATGCTTTATGCTTACTATTTCACAAATTATAAGGCGATGCTTTTTATTGGCTTGGCTTTAATCTTATGGAATACAACTTTTGCTCTTTATCCACAAAGATTTATTAAACTTAACTGTAATGAAGAAGTTGTTTCGCTTATGAAAACTCATAAAAATGCTACCTTTATTTTGATAGATAAGCCTGCTGCAGAGAATCTTTATATGTATAAATATGGCAGTAAAGATTTACCTTTAGTCATTTCATCTCACAAATATAATAAATCGAAAGTTTTAAGTGAAAAAGTCATCACAGATGTTATTGGTGCAAAGACTCCTTTGTCTCGTTCAAGCATACTAAATACAAGTGATTTGGATTTTAAAGAATACAAAAAAGATAGTATTCTTTTGAAATTTGAATCTTTAGGATTGAAAAGAGAGTTACATCTATTGCAATTACGATGAAAATGAACTAACTTTGCAGTCTGAAAAGAAGGTTAGACAATGAGAGAAATTGTAATAGCTACCAATAATAAACATAAGGTAGAAGAAATACGTTCAGTTGTGGACGGTAAAATCAAGATAATCACTCTTGCAGAACTTGGTTGCAAGGAGGATATTCCTGAAACAGGCGAAACATTAGAGGAAAATGCACGTCAAAAAGCAAGATATATTTGGGAAAAATATGGAAAAGATTGCTTTGCAGATGATACTGGTCTAATGGTTGATGCACTTGATGGCAAACCTGGAGTATATTCTGCGCGCTTTGCAGGAGAGAAATGCAGCTTTGATGATAATATTGACCTTATGTTAGAAATGATGGAAGGCAAAACTAATCGTAAAGCATATTTTTCTACAGTTATTTGTTTGATAGAAGGAGGGAAAGAAACTGTTTTTGAAGGAAGATGCGAGGGATGTATTCTTACAGAACGCTATGGAAGAGGAGGATTTGGCTATGATCCTATTTTTATGCCAAATGGTTCTGGGGAAAGTTTTGCAGAGATGAGTTTGGAAGAAAAGAATAAAATATCTCATAGGGGCAGAGCAACAGATAAACTCATAAAATATCTTCTAAAAAAGTAAAAAGACTATGATTGATATAAGAGAAATTACAGAAGAACAAGTTATTTCTATTGCAAAACAAATTTCGCTTGCAGCTATAACTGCTCCAAAGGCGAGAGGAGTTGATAATTTAGAAATAAAAATAGCACACGGAGAAGATTTACAACAATTATCTCAAAAGCTACAAGAACTTTATCAAAAAACAGGTCAAGAGTTTTTGTTGAGAGATTCAAATAATTTGCTTCAATCACAAGCAATCATACTTATAGGAAGTAAAACTAAGGTTTTAGGTTTGGATTGTGGCTATTGTGGTTTTGCATCTTGCAAAGAAAAGGAAGAAAATGCACCACTTGCTCCTTGCTTTTTCAACTCTAATGACTTGGGAATAGCAATTGGAAGTATGTGTTCTAAAACTGCTGATTACAGAATTGATAGTAGAGTGATGTTTTCTGTAGGATTGGCAGCTAAAGAACTTGCTTTATTACCTGAATGTTCTACAGTTTTAGCATTGGTTTTAAGTGTATCAGGTAAGAGTGTATTTTTTGATAGAGTAGTAAATAAGTAAAAATAAGATATATGTTACAAGTATCATTTATAAGAGAGAATAGAGATTTTGTTATTGAAAGATTAGGAGTAAAGAATTTTCCGGAAGCAGAATCAAAAGTAGATAAAGTAATATCTTTAGACAACGAAAGAAGAACTAAACAAACAGAGTTAGATAATATAAAAGCTGAAGCTAATCGTTTGGCTAAAGAAATAGGAATGCTTTTTAAACAAGGAAAAGCTGCCGAAGCAGAAGAGTTGAAAGCAAGAACAGCTGAATGCAAAGCTCAAGAAAAAGAATTAGGAGAACAATTTGCAAAAGTGGAAGCTGAATTAAAAGATTTACTTTTGAGTATTCCTAACTTACCAAATCAAGCTGTACCAAGAGGAAAATCTGCTGAAGATAACGAAATAGTTTATGAAGAAGGAGTTATTCCAGAATTGCATGCAGGTGCAGTAGAACATTGGACTTTATGTTCAAAATATGATATAATAGATTTTGAACTTGGAAATAAAATTACAGGTGCAGGATTCCCTGTATATAAATCACAAGGAGCAAAACTACAAAGAGCTTTAATTAATTTCTTCTTAGATGAGGCAGGAAAATCTGGTTTTACAGAAGTACAACCTCCTTTAATGGTAAATGAGGCTTCTGCTCTTGCAACAGGACAATTACCAGATAAAGAAGGACAAATGTATTCTGTTCCTTTAGATGGTTTTTATATGATTCCAACAGCTGAGGTTCCTGTTACGAATATATTTAGAGATACAATACAAAAACAAAGTAATTTACCAATAGCTTGTTGTGCTTATTCTCAGTGTTTTAGAAGAGAGGCTGGTTCATACGGGAAAGATGTTAGAGGCCTTAATAGATTACATCAATTTGATAAGGTAGAAATTGTATGTATAGATACTCCAGAACATAGTTATGAACAGTTGGAGATGATGAAAAACCATGTTGCTGGATTGTTAAGAAAATTAGAGTTGCCGTTTAGAATACTTAGATTATGCGGAGGAGATATGAGTTTCACTTCTGCTATAACATACGACTTTGAAGTTTATTCTGCAGCACAAAAACGTTGGTTGGAAGTTAGTAGTGTATCAAACTTTGAAACTTATCAATCAAATAGATTGAAGTTAAGATACAAAGATGAAAATAATAAAACTCAGTTAGCTCATACATTAAATGGTAGTGCTTTGGCTTTACCAAGAATAGTGGCTGCTTTGTTGGAAAATCATCAATTTGAATCGGGAATACGCATACCAAAAGCTTTACAAGCATATTTTGGAGCAGAAACAATATTCTAATAAGACTATTATGAATAAAATACAAATGGTAGATTTGAAGAGTCAATATCAGAAAATAAAATCTGAGGTTGATGCTTCAATACAATCGGTTATAGATTCTACTGCTTTTATTAAAGGGGGTATAGTAGATGAGTTTGCTAATAATTTAGCAAATTTTCTTTCTGTAAAGCATGTAATTCCATGTGGAAATGGTACAGATGCTTTACAAATTGCTATTATGTCTTTAGGTTTAAAACCTTCTGATGAAATAATCTGTCCTTCCTTTACTTTCATAGCATCTGCTGAAGTGATAGGGCTGTTAGGTTTTAGACCTGTATTTGTAGATGTTGATAAGGATTCTTTTAATGTGACTGCAAAAAACATTGAAAAGGCTATTTCTGTAAAAACAAAGGCTATAATACCTGTTCACTTGTTTGGACAAGCTGCTCCAATGGAAGAGATTCTTGCTATTGCAAAAAAATATGATTTACATGTAATTGAAGATACTGCACAGGCTATTGGAGCTGATTATACTTTCTCTAATGGCGAGAAAAAGAAGTTAGGAACTATTGGTACAATAGGTTGTACTTCTTTCTTCCCATCTAAAAACCTTGGTTGTTTTGGTGATGGTGGTGCAATATTTACTAATGATGATGTCTTGGCTGAAAAGATGAAGATGATAGCTAATCATGGAATGAAGGTTAGATATCATCATGAGGTGCTTGGAGTTAATTCTCGCTTAGATTCAATTCAAGCTGCGATTTTAAATGTAAAATTAAAACATCTTGAAGAGTATCAGGCGGCAAGATATAAAGCTGCTCAAGTTTATACAGAAGGATTAAAGGGTATAGAAGAAATAGAAACTCCAGTAGAAGTTCCTTATTCAACTCATGTTTATCATCAATATACATTGAAAATTAAAAATGGTTTGCGTGATAAATTAAAGGATTTTCTTGCAGAAAACAATATTCCAGCGATGGTGTATTACCCAATACCTTTGCATTTACAAAAAGCCTTTTTACAGATTGCAAGACAAGGTGATGAATTAAAGGTGTCTGAGGAATTATCAGAGTGCGTATTGTCATTGCCAATGCACACAGAATTGGATGAGATGCAACAATCTTACATGATTTCTAAAATAAAGGAATTTTTTAAAGCTTAATTCAAGAAAATAAAATCAAGAATAAATAAAACCAAATCAAGAAAAAAATCAGTAATTCTTGATTTGGTTTTTTGTTATTTAATATTTAGATTTTCAATTGCTAAAAAGGAAAGAAGTCCTATTGCGTCTTGCATACTTTTTTCGTCAATATCAAAATTAGCTGTGTGGAGATTAGTTATTGCTTCGTTAGCTTTCTTTGTGCCTAATCTCAAATAGCAAGCAGGAACTCTTTGTGCAAAGTAAGCAAAGTCTTCAGCTGTCATTCTCATATCTATATCTAATACGTTTTCTTCGCCAAGATATTCTTGAGCTAAAGAGCGTGTTGCTTTTGTAAGCTTTGGATTGTTGTATAGATAAGGGTATCCATGGTCTATAAATACGTCAGCAGTTGCTCCGAATGCTTTAGCTGTATTTTCGCTTATTCTGTGTATTAATTTATGAGCTTCTTTTCTCCAATTATCATCAAAAGTACGAATAATACATTCCAAATCTACTTTTGATGGGATTATATTTGTTCTGCCATTTGCAATGAATGTTCCTACTGAAAATGTTGTTGGAAGTGTAGGATTTGCATTTCTACTTACTAATGTTTGTAATGCTATTACTACATGAGATGCTGCAACTATAGGGTCAATGTTTAAATCAGGTGTTGCTCCATGTCCTCCTTTGCCTCTTACTTCTATGTAAATTTCATCAGTAGAAGCCATGTATTTACCTTCTTTTAAGCCAATTTTACCACATTCTAATTCAGGTGTTGTATGTAAAGCAAATATAGCAGATGGTGTTATATCTTTGAAGATTCCGTCATTTAACATTGTTATTGCACCTCCTGGATAATGTTCTTCAGAAGGTTGAAAGATAAACATTACTTGTCCATCAAAAGAATCTCTTAATTCTGATAGTAATTTGATTGTTCCTAATAGGATTGCTGTATGTGCATCATGTCCACAAGCATGCATTGCTCCTTCATTTCTTGAAGCAAAAGGTAGGTTTGTGCATTCCTTTATCGGTAAAGCGTCCATGTCAGCTCTTAAAGCTACAGCTTTACCATTAGGATTTTTGCCTTTAACGAATCCATAGACTCCGTAACCTCCAACATTTGCTTTATATTCTACACCATCTATTGTATCAAGTATAGAACAAATGTACTCTGAAGTCGCTTTTTCTTGCTTTGAAAGTTCTGGATATTGATGTAAATGTCTACGAAAAGCGACAACATCTTTAAAATGTTGTCGTGCTTTTTCTTTTATTTTCTCTGTGATTTCTGTGATTTTCATAACAACCACATTTGAATGAAAGTAGTGTCCTCGCAGGGACTCGAACCCTGGACCCATTGATTAAGAGTCAATTGCTCTACCAGCTGAGCTACGAAGACAATGTCAAAACTCATTGATTTTTCAAGTGCAAAGATACATCTTTGTTTAATTTCTGCAAGGTTTTTATGCTAAAACTTTGAATAAATATTTCTAATTGATTGATAATTAATGTATTTTATTGGACACTTGTTTTTTTTTCTTGTTTTTTCTCTTTAGTATGCAAAAAATATTATAACTTTGAACGCATTTTGTAAGTATTGAATTAACTTTAAAAAATAACAAAAACTAATTATTATGACATCTTTAACATTATTATTAGAAGCTGTGGCTAATCCAACAATTGGTTATGGTTTAGCAGGCATTGGAGCAGGTATCGCTGCTGTAGGCGCAGGTATAGGTATTGGAAATATCGGACGTAATGGAATGGACGCCATTGCTCGTCAACCTGAAGCAACAGGAGATATTCGTTCTAATATGATTATTGCAGCTGCGTTAGTAGAAGCTGTTGCTTTGTTCGCTAATGTGGTTTGTTTGTTAGTTATATTGATGAAATAACAAACAAAGAGTTATAACATAGCAGCATGACGATTGGTTTTGTTGCTATGTTTTATTAAGAAACATTAATATTTTATTAAATATATGGGACTACTAACACCTGATATTGGTCTTTTATTTTGGATGACTCTAACTTTTGGAGTTCTTTTGTTCGTTTTATGGAAATTCGGTTGGCCGATAGTTATTTCTATGATGCTGAAAAGAGAGGAAAAAATTAAACAATCTCTTGAAGAGGCGGCGTTGGCAAGAGAAGAAATGAAGCAATTGCAAGCTGGAAATGAACGATTACTAATAGAGGCTCAAAAAGAAAGAGATTTGATGTTGCAACAAACTAAAGAGCTAAAAGAAAAAATGATAGAGGAGGCTAAAACTCAAGCTCAAAAAGAGGCTCAAAGAATTGTTGCTTCAGCGCGTGAAAACATTGAATATGAAAAGATGCATGCTATGACTGATTTGAAAAATCAAATAGCTCACCTTTCTATAGAAATAGCAGAAGATCTTTTAGGACATGAACTTTCTGATAAGGCGAAAAGTAATGAAATTATTAGTAAGAGAATGTCAGAAATAAACCTTAAATAATAATGAATAGTTTTAAATTACAAACTCGTTATGCTCAGTCTTTGTTTGATCTTGCACAAGAGAATAATGCAATCGACAGAGTTTATGAGGATATGTTATTAATTAAGAAGGTTTGTGAAGAATCTCCGCAATTGAAGGCTATTTTGAAAAATCCTGTGATTAAGCCTTCAAAAAAGAAAAGTATAATTCACGATATCTTTTCTAGCAAGGTAGAACAAATTTCTATTCTTTTTATGGAATTGTTAGTTACAAAAAGAAGAGACGTTATCTTGTTTGAAATAGCAGATAGATATACTGAATTGTACAAGGAGTTTAACCACATAAAAACTGTTAGATTTACAACAGCTCAAGTTCTTGATGAGGTGATTGTAGATGATATTAGAAGAGAGATTGAAGAAAAATTATCTTCTAAAATAGATTTGCAGTTATTTGTTAATCCTAAATTGTTAGGTGGTTTCTCTCTAACTGTAGAAGGAAAACAATATGATGCAAGTTTCAGTAAACAAATAACAAAATTAAAAAAGGAATTTAACAAGAATATATACGAAAGAATATTCTAAAAAATAAGGATAGATATGGCAGAAATAAAACCATCGGAAATAACAGCGATATTACGCCAACAACTTTCAAATTCTAATTTGGAAGCTACATTGGAAGAGGTTGGTACAGTTTTGACAGTAGGTGATGGAATTGCGAGAGTTTATGGCTTAATGAATGTTCAAGCAGGGGAATTGGTGGAATTTGATAATGGCGTTCAAGCAATAGTTCAAAACCTTGAAGAAGATAATGTGGGAGTTGTGATTCTAGGAGAATCAGAATCTATAAATGAAGGTGATACTGTTAAAAGAACAAAGAGGATTGCATCTATAAAAGTAGGGGAAGGTTTGTTGGGTAGAGTAATTAATACTATAGGTGAACCTATAGATGGAAAAGGTCCTATTTCAGGAGAATTGTATGAAATGCCTCTTGAAAGAAAAGCTCCAGGTGTTATCTTCAGACAACCAGTTGAAGAACCTTTACAAACAGGATTGAAAGCGGTTGACTCTATGATTCCTATCGGAAGAGGGCAAAGAGAGTTGATTATTGGTGATAGACAAACGGGTAAAACAGCTATCGCAATAGATACTATATTAAATCAAAAAGAATTTTACGATAAGGGAGAACCTGTTTATTGTATTTATGTTGCTTGTGGACAAAAAGGTTCAACTGTTGCAAATATAGTTAGAACGTTAGAAGAAAAAGGTGCTATGGCTTATACAACAGTGTTG
>JAEIGA010015523.1_pt1 | contig 11589 bp, 5 predicted proteins | sample 9270691 | NCBI WGS metagenome assembly JAEIGA01 (sample SAMN17057246, study PRJNA624740) | gut metagenome | biome: biome; isolation source: fecal sample | host: Bos grunniens | place: China: Xizang | collected 2019
ACAAGATATTTATTGTCAATGAAATAAACATCACGAACTTTACCGTGATATACTTTTGTTTGACCTTTGAAATTGAAATCAGTTTTTGTTAAAGCGTTCATTTTTTATATTTTTTGAGTTAATATTTTTTTAATTCATAATTCATAATTCATAATTCATAATTCATAATTTTTTTTAATTATGCATTGTGCATTATGAATTATGAATTGAACTTAGCGTAAGCATTGATAATTGCGGTGACGAGTTTGTGACGTACTACGTCTTTTTCGTCAAGGTGAATGAAAGATATTCCCTTAACATCTTTTAACACTTCCATTGCTTGTGGTAATCCGGAAGGTTGGTTCTTTGGCAAGTCGATTTGAGTTATGTCGCCAGTAATGACGAACTTAGCTGAGCGTCCCATACGAGTGAGGAACATTTTGAGTTGTGATTGAGTTGCGTTTTGAGCCTCATCAAGGATAACGAAAGCATTGTCGAGCGTACGTCCTCGCATGAAAGCCAGCGGAGCGATTTCAATTATGCCTTCTTCAATGAAACCTTGTAGTTTTGCCTGAGGCAACATGTCGCGCAATGCGTCGTAAAGAGGTTGTAAATATGGGTCGAGTTTTTCTTTCAAGTCGCCAGGAAGGAAACCGAGGTTTTCACCGGCTTCAACGGCAGGACGTGTTAAGATAATACGACGTACTTGCTTGTTTTTCAAAGCTCTAACAGCTAGTGCTACGGCTGTATAAGTCTTGCCTGTACCAGCTGGACCGATGGCGAAAATCATGTCGTTTTCTTCAGATGCTTTGACAAGAAGCTTTTGGTTCGCTGTCATAGCCTTGATTTGTAATCCGTTACGACCATAAACCAAGACGTCGCTGTCGTTAAGATTTTTTATGAAATCAGACTCGCCAGCACATAACATAATGTCTTCTATGACCTTTGAACTTATATTGCCGTAACGCTCAAGATGAAGAACTAGTAAATTGAAACGATTGATGAAATATTCTACATCTTCGTCTTTGCCGATAATTTTTATTAAATCGCCACGGGCAATGATTTTTATCTTTGGGAAAAGTGATTTTATCATTGTAAGATGCTGATCGTTAGCACCATACAAATCACTCGGATTTACATTCTCTATTTGAACTATTTGTTCTGACATTGCAAATTATAGTTGTTTTGAAAACATGTACAAATATAATATGAAACAAGATAAGAAATGTAAAAATTGTTAATAAAATTTTTATGTTAACATATTTTTACTTTTTCTAAAAACGTATCTTTGCAAAAGAATTTTTGAAGTCTTAAAGATACAAAGACACAAAGACAAAATGATTTTTGTGACTCTGCAATTCTGCGACTTTGAGTCTTTTTTTAAACCTTATTTTATATAACAATGGCAATTATAACATTAACAAGTGACTGGGGATTATCAGATTATTACGTTCCTGCAGTGAAAGGAGCTATATTTTCTGCATTGTCGGATGTTAATGTTGTTGACATAACACATAACATCGAGCCATTTGATGTTCGTTCTGCTGCGTTTATCGTTAAAAATTGTTATAAAAATTTCCCGAAAGGAACAATCCATATCTTGGCTATCGACACTGAAGAGTCGGTCGCAAATCCACATGTCGTGGTGAAAGTTAACGATCATTATTTTGTCGGCACCGATAATTATATATTCTCTCTTATCATTGATCAGGATCCGTATGAGGCTGTTATTATTGATGTTATGCAAGATACAGACTTCTTCACTTTCAGTACAAGAGACCGCTTCGTGAAAGTTGCTGTTATGCTATATAATAATGTGCCGATGTCGGAAATTGGAACTCCGTATACGCTTAAAGAGAGAATTGAAATCAAACCGACTTATGACGGCAATTCTATTCACGGATTGGTTAATTATATCGATTCTTATGAAAATCTGGTCACAAACATCAGTCAATCCTTGTTTGAAAAAGTCAGAGCCGGACGTAATTTAACAATAAAATTGTGTAGCGGAATATATAAAATCAATGCCATAAGTAGAAGTTATCAGGAAGTCCCAGAACCAGATATTCTTGCATTGTTTGGCACACATGGTTTCTTGGAAATAGCTTTAAATCACGGCAAAGCTGCATCATTGCTCGGAATAGAACGCGACTCTGCAGTGGATGTTTATTTTGAATCTTGAACCAAGAACCTTTAGATGTTAAAAGCTTTTAGCATCTTTTGTTAAAAAAAACAACATTTTCGATTTTTTTTCGGTTTAAAGATAAAATAGTGCCAGAAATTAAGATAAAGGCAATTTTTTCGTTGTATATTTGCAAGACTTAAGAAATCTAGAAATCTAAAATTCTAGAAATCTAAATTTTCAAAGTTCTAAAATCAAAGTGATATGAAAAAAATATTTTTTAAAATCTTAATCTTAGTACTGGTCATCGTTACATCATCATGTGATAAAACGAAGACATATAAAGATAAACTTCAAGTCCATTACGAGAATCTTGAGCCTCAGGAAATTACAATCAAGAAATATAATGAAGCCTTGTTTTCCATAGATACTGCAGACTTTGTTAATGGTCTGAAATCCATTAAAGAAGACTATCTTATTTTCTTGGGCGGCGACCTCGACAATGAAGAAGCCGTTTCTTATCTAAAGGCTTTTGCTGTTGATACTTTTTGTATAAGAATCAATAATTTGGTTGAGAAAAAATTCGCTGATGATACAGAATTGGCTGAAGAGATAAAATCCGTATACCAACGATTGAGTTATTATTATCCAGGTTTAGAATTTCCGGAGACATACTTTTATGTATCGGGAGTTGATTATGAGATGCCTGCAGTTATGATACAGCCTGATGGAATTTTGATAAGTCTTGATTATTATCTTGGCAATGATGATAAATTGTATGATTATATAGGTATGCCACGTTTCCGTTCTGTAAGGTGTCAGCCTTCTTATATCACTCGCGATTTGGCACAAGCTTTCTACGATAATTATTTTGCAGGACGAGTTTCAAAAAAAGATGTCTTGTCGGAAATGATAAGTGCAGGTAAACAGTTGTATTTCATTGAAGCTATGAATCCAGCGATGCCAGACTCAGTGTTGCTTGGCTATTCGTCAAAACAAACACAGTGGGCTAAACAATACGAATCAGATATCTGGGCAACAATGGTGGGAAATAACATCTTGTATGCAAATGATAGAGAAGTATTCCGTAATTTCTTCGGCGATGGACCTTTTACACAGCAATTCTCCCGTGAATCACCAGCACGCCTTGGCGAATTCATCGGATTACAAATCATACGTTCATATATGACACATAATGATGTCAGCTTGCAAGATATGTTGCGAAATAATGACGAACAGCAAATATTTCAAGCATCACAATATAAACCTTTTAGATGAACCTTGAACTCAGACACAGACACAGACTCAGACACAGACACAGACCATAGTCTTATAGACTCAGTGTCTTGGTGACTCGGTATCTTTTTTAAACCTTAAACCAAAAACCATGTTAGTAAAAACCTTTGGAAGTGCCTTGAATGGCATAGAAGCTATTACTGTCACTATTGAAGTAAATATTGACAGAGGCGTGCAGTTTTTTCTTGTCGGATTGCCCGACAGTGCTGTCAAAGAGAGTCAGCAGAGGATAGAAGCTGCCTTGAATAATAACAATCTAAAGTATCCTAAGAAGAAGATAACCATAAACATGGCTCCTGCAGACATAAGGAAGGAGGGGTCTTCGTATGATTTGCCAATTGCTATAGCAATATTGGCAGCGTCAGAGCAGGTCAGTACACAGATGCTAGACCAATATGTCATAATGGGAGAACTTTCTCTTGATGGTAGTCTCAATCCGATACGGGGTGTATTGCCTATAGCCATACGCGCTATGCAAGATGGCTTTAAAGGCATCATACTTCCAATGTCAAATGCCAAAGAAGCTGCAGTGGTGGAAGATATTGAAGTGTATGGCGTGAATAATATTATGGATGTCATCACATTTCTTAATGGAGCTTCTTCTATGTGTCCTATAGAAATATCCAGATATGAAGAAGATAATGAAGATATATATGCTTTCGATTTTATGGATGTGAAAGGGCAGGAGAATATAAAAAGAGCTCTTGAAGTATCGGCAGCTGGTTCTCATAACGTGATTCTCATCGGCAGTCCAGGGAGCGGCAAGACGATGCTAGCCAAACGCTTGCCTACGATTATGCCGCCTATGACACTGCGTGAGGCTCTCGAAACAACGAAGATACATTCTGTCGTCGGACTTGTGGGGAATGGATTGTCATTGTTGAAGACTCGCCCCTTCAGAAGTCCGCATCATACAACATCGTATGTGGGGCTCGTCGGAGGTGGCGCTTATCCTCAACCTGGCGAGATATCTCTGGCGCACAATGGGGTGCTCTTCCTAGATGAATTGCCAGAATTTAAACGTAACGTACTTGAAGTGCTGCGACAACCAATGGAAGACAGAGTGGTGACGATAGCACGAGCGAAACAGACAATAGAATTCCCGGCTAACTTCATGCTCGTGGCAGCGATGAATCCTTGTCCTTGCGGATTCTATAATCATCCTACACAAGAATGTACTTGTCAGCCAGGCGCAGTGGAAAAATATCTTAATAGAATATCTGGACCTTTATTGGATAGAATCGACCTTCATGTGGAAGTGGTGCCTGTCCCTTTTGAAGAACTGTCAAAGAAAAACGCAGGGGAGAGAAGCTGTGATGTGCGAGCGCGTGTGATGAAAGCTCGCAAAATACAGACGGAACGTTTCGCAGACATACCTAATATTCACTCTAATGCACAGATGAGTTCGAAATTGATACAGCAACACTGCGTACTCGATGAACAATGTTCTCAATTATTGAAGGGAGCGATGGAGCGTCTTAATCTTTCCGTACGGGCGTACGACAGAATATTAAAAGTCGCGCGTACTATCGCTGATTTGGCTGCTTCTGATGTAATAAAACCTGAACATCTCGCAGAAGCAATTCAATATAGAAGCCTCGACAGAGAAAGCTGGGGAAAGTGATTTCGTAGAACTCAAAGTTCTAAAAAAGGCGTCACTTTTAAAAGTAACGCCTTAGTTCTTAGTTCTTAGCTCAAAAGCCTTAGTCTTTTTTGCTTTTCTTAATTCCGTAAGCTAATCCCATGCCTGCTAAAAGTAATAAGCCTGAACCTAATGGTGCGCTTTGGTTTGTATCAAGATCGTGACCAAACAACTCTGGCATGATACCCATCATCTCTTCGACATTGCTGCCTGTGCCTTCGCGAAGCTTGTTGTAGCTTGGAGTAAAGAAACCATCGCTAGATGTTTTGGAGTTTTCCATAAATTGAGCATTGACATTCATTGCGAATCCAAGTGCAAATACTGCTAATATTATGTATTTTTTCATATTCTGTATTTTTTTGCTTAAGGCCTAATTACTTAAGCCTTAAGCTTTAAACCTTAATTTTATTAATAAATGACTATTTTTTGAGTTTTAACTTCATTTTCGTTAACAACTCTTACTACATAAGTTGCACTGTAGAAATTGTTTGCATCAATTCTGCTTTCGCCCTGGATGTCGTTGGTGTAAACAATTCTACCCATAATGTCAATGATTTGAACAAAACCTTCGCCATTGATGATGAGTTCGTTGCCTGATTGATATACGAAACGTTCTTCTTGGACGTCGTTGTTGTTCATTGATAATCTTACAACGAAACGGTTGTGGTCTTGTTGGCCAGAAGCTGTGAATGAATAGTCTTCAAGCAACATATTTGTTTCGATGCCAGTGAAACGGTCAACCAATACGAGATTGTCGAATTCACCGTTGGCTTTCATGCTGATGGTGTATCTGCCCATGACTGAAGCAAGGAATGAAAGTTCTACCTCAGTGGTATTTCTGTCGTAGTTGAAGATACCATAGCGTATGTCGTTATTATTTACAAATATGTTAGCCACTTTATCGTTAAAATTATCTAATTTAGGGAAACCTTCTTTGTCGGCACCAGCAAAGCTGATGATGACATTGTCGTTTCCTTTATTGCTGCTTGCAATAACGTTGATGCTTTCAATTTGTTCACTTCTGCTTCTTGAATTTGCATCATAATGCATTGTAGGATTTTCACCTATGGCTTTTACGAAGAAACCGTCGCCAACAGGAATGGTGCCGTTGCTGCCGTCATAATAGTTATATGTTCCGCTTTCGTTAACAACAGCAAAGCCGTCAACTAAATCTGAATGTTCAACTTTGCTCCATTCCATGTTGAATGAGAATGGATTGCCGAGAAGCTGGAAGCCTGACATTCTCTTGTCGCCTGTTGTGATGTCGAAATCATGTGATGATGATGGATTGAAAACACCTGTAGGAGCGAATGTTTTGAGTTCTCTGTATGATACTAAATAACCACGACCTTGTTTGAATGATGTTTCCAAATCAACGTTTGTTGTGTCTTTGAAATTAATCCATTCTTTATATTGGTTGTTGCCATCGAATTTGTAGAAGTCGTATCTGTCGTTTACATCTGTGAATTCTGAAATGTTAGCGTCAGCAGAGAATGGTACTGAAATAAGTTGCCAGCCAGTCTTGTTTTTATCTGTCCATTCTGTAGGATTTGTGATGTTCATGACAAATTTACCATTGAGTTCCTTGAGGTTGTTGCCAGTACGATGAAGCTGACCGCCATCATTGATGATGAAACTGGTGATAGCAGATTCATTTATTACGTCTGTAGCAGTTAACTTACCACCATTTTCAATGGTTAATGAGTTATAGTATACGTTGTCTTCATTTTTTACGATTACAACATTCTGTACTGTTATATCACTATTGATAGTTGCTTTAGCATTTACGAATACGTTGTCTGTGTTTAAAGGCATTTCGCCATTGCTCCAGCTTGTTCGATCTTCCCAATTGCCATCGTTTGTAAGGACGAAGTATCTTCTTTCTACTATTGTTTCACTCCAGTAAATCTTTTTGTCAGCATCTGAAGCAACACCGATTTTGTATAAGCCGTTTGGCAATCCTTCCCAAGTATTACGGAAATTTTCGTTTTTACCTAGCAAAAGTGTTGAGTTTAAGTCGGAGTATTTGTTGAAATATGATCCATTGGAATCTTTAATTACTTCTCCATTATCCTTTTGATAATAAACGAAATATGTACCACTGTAATCTGCATTATTATCCCAATTTGTGTTGTATAAATAGATGTCGATATTGTTAAATGAAATAGCATCTAAGTCTATGTCAACACTAAATATGTGTCTTGAATACAATGTCACATCTTTAGTGCGTGTGGCGTCATAAACAATAGTGATATCTTCTTCTGTATAATTGATATAGTCGTCAAAAGATACTGTCATGATGTAGTTGCCTTCTGGAACATATCCGTTGTATTTGCCACTTGCATCTGTTGCGAATGACAATGATTGTTCTGCTTTAAAAGCATCTTTACCTGTAAATGTTACTGTTGCACCTTCTAATAATGTGCCTTCTTCATCTTTAATTGTACCATTTACATTTGAGTAACCTATGACTTTAATGATGCAAGCGTCTGATTTTTCTGATTCGCCTAAACCTTCATATATTGCAGATACTTGGATTGAGTGACCGTTGAGGTCGCGTTCTAATGATACAACATAAGATGTGTCTGTAGTTGTAGAAGGAGCGTTTTCATCAATATATACATTATAAGCGGTTGCTCCAGCAGTGCCTGTCCAACTGATAGTTGTGTTGCCAGTTACATAATTTGTTGCTGCTGTTGGATAGATGCTGTCGTTTTCAGCAACTAAGTTTGTAGGTACAGTTAATGGAGTTGCAAATGACCATGTTTCACCTGTATGAACTGTGCCTTTAGCGTCTTTAACATCAACTCTCCAATAGTATGTTGTTGTACCAGTTAAGTTTTCAGTTTGGTAAGTTCCAGTGCGAACAAAACCTGTAGCTTCTTCTTCTCTGTCTGTCCATTCTATTTGAGCTGTTAAACTGTTTTGCTCTGTGCCTAAGAAAACTCTATATTGTCTTGCGTCACCGACATAATTCCATGTTAAAACTGGATCATCTTGTTTTATTGAGCCATTAGTAGGAGCGACGTTTACAACAGCTAATGTAGCATTTGCTGTGAATGAATAAATGGCAACTTTTTGTCCTGTTGTTTCATAAACTGTTCTTTGACCTCCCAATGCATTTTTAACGTCAACAGCCCAGAAGTATTCTGTATTTATTGATAATGATGGGAGTTCTGCTTCCATTTCTGATACTCCATTTGTTGGTATCCAAGCTGTATTATTATTCAAATATTGTAATGCGCCTTCTGATTGGCCGTATAAGAATCTATATTCTGTTGTGCCTTCTGCAAATCTCCATCTGATAGTTTTGCTGCTTACGTCTACAGCGTCATCTATTGGAGAAAGTGGTGTTACATCGCTTGGAGGTGTTGTAACTAATATGACACCATTGCTTCCGTTCACATTAGTTGTCTTGTCTTGTTCAATTGTAACAGTACCAGTATATGTGTCGTAATGTTCTTTTTCAACAATTACAGAATAAGTGCCGTTAAAGATTCTTGTTTCTGTACCGCCATTGCCACCTTCTATTTGACCGTCTTTATTTGTTGTGAAAACGTATTGTGTACCATTGCCATCATAAACATTGCCGAATTCATCTTTTGTACATGTCAATGTTACTGTAGCGCCTTCAAGGCGGTGGTTGTAGTCATTGCTATATATTGTTGCATTGACGAAGCCTGTGCCTGTAACTTTAACATATATAGCGTCTGACATTGATGTGCCTAAGCTGTAAACTGCTTCAACGTAAATCTCATGACCAGGATTCATGTTGTATGCAAGCTTCAATGTGTTTGCTTCAATTGTATAAGAATCGTCAGAAATTAATTCGGCATTTAATTTTTCATCGCCAAGGTATACGTTATAACCTATAGCGCCTTCAATTTCATCCCAGCTGATTGTGGTTGAACCGTATGTCATGCTTGATGAAGGAACTACTTCTGCAGGGTTCGCTGTTGCTACTGGAGCTGGCAATAATGTTGCGAATGACCATGTTTTACCTTGATAAACATTATCGTTAGCATCTTTAACATCAACTCTCCAATAGTATGTTGTTGCATTATTCAAGTTTTCTGTTTGGTAAGTTCCAGTGCGAACAAAACCTGTAGCTTCTTCTTTTCTGTCTGTCCATTCTATTTGAGCTGTTAAGTTGTTTTGGTCTGTGCCTAAGAAAACTCTATATTGTCTTGCGTCACCGACATAATCCCATGTTAAAACAGGATTGTCAAGATTTGTTGCATTGTTTTCTGGAGATACGTTTTGGGCAGGTAAGATGTTATTTGTTGTGAATGAATATATTTCAACATCTTCTCCAGTGGTTTCGTACATTGTTCTTTGACCTTTGCTGTTTTTGACATCAACGCACCAGTAATATGTTTGGCTAGCATCTAAATCTTCTATTGTAATTTCAGCTTCTGTTGCTCCATTTGTAGACATCCAATCGCTGCTGTTACTTGTGCCATTCCAATATTGTAATTGCATCTGATCTGTTCCGTACAAGAATCTGTATTCTGATGTATTATTGTCGAATTGCCATCTGATAGTTGTACTTGTTATATTTTCTTCTTCGTTTTCTGGAGAAATAGGAGTTACGTTATCTGGAAGACGTTGTTCTAATGTGATGTTTAATCTTGTTGTTGAAGCATTTTCGATTGTAATATCTTCTGTGCTATTATAGTCAGAATAAAGAGGCTTAGTAATATTTACACTATATGAACCATTTGAAATATTTCCGCTGATATTGCCGTCAGCATCAGTTTCGAATATGTGTTGTGTTACGTTATCTGCATTGCCGAATTCGTCTTTTGTGCATGTCAATGTAACTATAGCACCTTCAATCGGATTGTTGTCAGAGCCTTTTACAGTTGCTTCGATAGAACCTTTGCCGGTTACTTTAACAACGATAGCGTCAGATGAAGCGGTGCCTGTATTATATACGGCTTCAACTGTGATATTATAACCGATGAAACTGTAAGCTAATCCTGTTATTTCATAAGTGTATGTTGTGCTTGGAATTAATTCAGTATTAACTTTAATTCCATTATTGTAGATGTTGTAACCCATTGCGCCATCAGGACATGTCCAAGAAATTGTTGTGCTGCCACCTTCGTCTGTTGGGATTACTTGTGTTGGGTTTGCCTGTGCTACAGGAGCGAAACGTAATGTTGTAAATGACCAGACGTCTCCTTCTTTAATAGTGCCATCAGAATATTTGGCATCGACTCTCCAATAATATGTTACATCACCTGACAATTCTTCTGTTATGGTGTATTCGTCGGTTTCGCTTAAGCCAGTGCCGATTATAGTTCTGTCATTCCAGCCTTTTTCTTCAGTTGGAGGATTTGTTGTGCCAAATACAACTTGGTATTGTGTAATGTCATCGCTTGGATAACTCCAGCTTAAAGTAGGGCTTTCTTGATCTGTTGCGCCATTTGCAGGAGATGTGTTTGTGATAGGCAATATTCTGCTTGTTGTAAATCTATAAGCAGTAACATCACCAGAAGGAGCGTTGTTCTTATAATATACTTTTTCTATTGCATCATTCTTAACTTCAACTGCCCAGTAATATGTTTTGTTGGCTTTAAAGTATGGAGCTTTAACTTCTATTTCTGTTGCGCTATTTGTTGGTAGCCATGTGTTAGCATTTCCGTAACCGCAGTATGCTAATGTGTTTTCGCTTTCGCCAAACAAGAATCTGTAAGCTGTTGCGTTAGATGATATTTCCCATTTGATGATAGGACTTGTTACTTCTGTTGAATCGTTTTTAGGTGTAATTGGTTTTACGTCCAAATCTGCTTCTAATGTCACATTGTCAGTAGCAGAATCAGTGTTGTATTCTTTTTCTGTGCTGTTAGTCTTGTAACCGTCAGCGCTGACAATCATTGTATATGTACCATATGGCACTTTTCCGCTGAATGTACCATCGTTGCCTGTTGTGAATTCTATTGTTTTTTCGTCACCGAGTAATGTTGTTCCAACGTATTGGACTTTTGCGCCAGCAATAGCGTTGTTGTTTAAATTATTTTCTATTGTACCTGATACAGAAGTGAATCCAGATACATGAACTTCAATATTTGAACCGAGTGACTCGCCTAAATCATAAATAGCAGTGACTTTTACATTATAATCATTATTGTAGTTGAGACCTGTTATTTCACAATAGTTTACGTTGCTTCCTTTTGTTTCAATTAGTTCGTTGCCTAAATAGACATTATATGAAGTGGCACCAGAAATAGTACTCCAATTAATTCTTGCAGAAGTTTCATAAATATTCATGATGTTTTCTGCAACTTCTGGATTTTTCAAAGAGACAAACGACATGACATCACCATTTACAGTTGTCTCGTCACTTTTAATATTTACTTGCCAATAATATTTTGCAGTTTGTAAGCCGCTTGCTTGATAAGAGCCGTTTGTGCCTGATACGTTAGTCCATTCTTGAACAACGTCAGTTGGAGGATTTGTTGTTCCTAATAATACCTGATATTGTGATACTTCACCTTGATATGCCCATGTTAAAGATGGATTTATATCTGTGATTTGGTCTTCT
>JAEIGA010015524.1_pt1 | contig 11589 bp, 11 predicted proteins | sample 9270691 | NCBI WGS metagenome assembly JAEIGA01 (sample SAMN17057246, study PRJNA624740) | gut metagenome | biome: biome; isolation source: fecal sample | host: Bos grunniens | place: China: Xizang | collected 2019
ACGGAACGGACAATGTAGTGAAGCTGCGTCGCAGTCGCTACGGTAGCAATACGTTCGGCGTGCGCATTGACCTCAAGGAGCCCATCCGCATGACCAAGCAGTTGCAGTACATCCACATCATGACTTACCTCAAGGACAAACCTGCTAACAGCCGCATGATGGTCATCGGTCTTGGCAAGCGTCTCGAAGCAAGTTGGAATTGGCAGACTGGCGAAGACGAGCAGTTCTGGGCTGTGACCAACACTAATGTTGCTCCCAAGGCTGGATGGCAGGATGTAGTGGTAAGCTTTAAGGGCTTCTCTTATTCTAAGGAAGAGAATGCTAACAGCGGTATCGACATCTATTCATTGGTAATCGTGCCCGACGTACGCTCACCCCATGCTGATACTCAGGACTGGTATGCGTATTTCGACGAAATCGTTATCGACAACAATCCCGACAAGCGTTTCTCAACTGATAAGTATGCGCTTACGTTTGATAAGGACGTCAACGCTACTCGCAGCGACCGTAGTTTGAATAGTGTAGGCCTCACAGCAGCTGGAGCTACTAACGTGTCGCCCGGCACTAAGGGTAAGGTTTATACCGACAACACTACTTTGGGCGTGTTCTCAGCAAAGGCTGGCGAGCAGGTGCAGCCTACATTCAGCTACACAGGTTCGTGGATGAGCGGCTACGTTTATGTTGACTGGAACAACGATGGTAAGTTTGAGTTCGCAGTTAATGACGACGGTACGCCCGCTGAAGGCAGCGAAATCGTAAGTTACAGCTCCGCTCAGGTCAATGGCGTATGGCGCAAGAGCGATGGTTCTCAGGCGTCCGACGGTAATACGATTGGAAGCCCCATGCCTAAGTTCACTATCCCCGCTGGTACTCCCGAAGGCCTTTATCGCATGCGCTACAAGGTGGATTGGGACAACATCAACCCCGCTGGTGGAAATACCATCATTGCTGACGGTGGCGGATACATCGACGTGATGCTCGACGTACATGGCGACAAGCTTACAGTCAATGCTTCGCAGCTCAATGGCGACATCGTTTTGGCGGCTGACAATGCTCCCTTGCAGGCATACGAATGCAACTACGGAGAAGCTTTGAAGGTGAAGGATATTCCTGCTCCCGGCTTCGTACAATATGGCTTTGCATTGAAGTATGGTTACAACGTCAATGCAGCAGAGCAGCGCGACGACAACGGCAACCCCAACTGGATTGAAGTAATTGTGCCCTATAATGAAATTGCAGCAGATGGCACTTATACTATCCCCGCTGAATACATGCGCGGCAGCCAGGTAAGCATCAAGGGCGACATGCAGCAGGAACAGCTCTACACCGTTAAGGTGGTTGGCACTGAAGGCGAAGGTGGCGTAATCTATGCTAACATCGAAACCTTTGATGGCGGCACAGTTCGTGCTACTCAATTCTTCACAGTAGAGCAGGTTGCTCCTATTGCCATCGAAGGACGTACGGCAACCGTTAGCGTTGAAGACCGCACTATCGTAGTGACTTATTCGGCAGGCCCCTCTCCTTGCACAAAGATTGCATCGCTTTCAGAATTGAAGAACTATAAGCTCTATCAGATTGCTGCTAAGACAGGCGAAGGCTACTGGGCTTACAACGAAGACATTACTGATGACTACATTAGTCTGCGCGGTGTGACCAATTATTCGTACAACCAGCTCCCAGGTAATAGTGCCGTAGCAAGCAGATACCAGGAAGAAGTTGATCCTTACGACACAACAGTGGTTTGGCAGTTTATTCAGGAAGACGGCAAGTACTATCTTTACCAGCCCGAGCGTAAGGCTTATGTCACTCGCAGCGGTCGCGACTATATGTTTACTGATACGAAGACACCCCTCGACAATATTCGCGTAAACACAGGCAATGACTATCAGGGAACATTCAGTATTCATGGTGGTGGCGGATATAGCGATAATTCAACCAATTTCGCTTGTATCGTAACCAACGACGCAATGATGGGTGTGCGCAACTGGACTTGGGACGACCACGGTTCTGTATTGTGGATCATCGAAAATCCTAATGTCTATGCACTTGAGTATGCCGTAGAAGTACTTGGCAATGACGAAGGCGCACTTTCATTCGAAGGCGTTGATTATGCGAATGGCGATACCTTTGTTTCTACCCAATTCCTTACTGCTGCCGATGTTGCAGCCAAGGCGATTGAGCACTTTATTGCTGAGGTAACAGTGGATAAGGACGCTGCCAAGGTTATTGTTACTTATGCCGAAGATCAGGCAACAGGCGTTGACGCATTGCCCACGACAGGCGACAAACAACCTGCTGTGATCTACGACCTTTCAGGCCGTCGCGTGCTGAAGGCATCGAAGGGTGTATATGTCGTTAACGGCAAGAAAGTAGTTTTCTAAGCTGAATAGCTCATTATTATAATAGAGTCCTGGCACATGCTGGGACTCTATTGTTTTCAGGTCTGTGATGGAGTTGCGGGGTGGGGTGGAGTGTTCTTCATGCGGCTGGGAGGCTTTGAATTGTTGGATTGTATTCACTTTGGATTTAAGTGTGCGTGGTCCGATAGTTTCTTCCAAAATCGAAAGTTTTTTTGTCAATGTTAAAAAAAGTTGCTGTATATTTCCTTTGTTTCATTAAAAATTACGATATTTGCGATTAAATATGAAGAATATATAGGGAAGTATAGTTTTATGCCGCCCTGTTTAATGCGAAACTAAGTTTATGGAATTTTCAGCAAAGCAGATTGCAGAGTACCTTCAGGGTACAGTTGATGGTAATCCCGAAGCAGCCGTAAAGTCTTTTGCTAAGATTGAGGAAGGCGTAGAGGGAGCTATTTCTTTTCTTGCTAATCCTAAATATGCTCATTATTTATATGAGACAAAGTCGAGTGTAGTGCTCGTCAACCAAGATTTCATCCCCGAAGACGGTAAAACATATACAGCAACCCTTGTTCGCGTGCCCAATGCTTATGAGGCAATTGCAAAGTTGCTCTCGCTCTACGAACAGTTCAAGGGTAAGCGCACGGGCGTACATGCTTTGGCCTTCGTTGCTGACACTGCAAAGATTGGCGAAAACTGTTATATCGGTCCCTTCGCATATGTTGGCGACCATGCTGAGATTGGCGATGGCACGCAGCTTTATCCTCACGCAGTTGTTGAGGAACGTGCTAAGGTTGGCGCTGATTGCATTCTTTATCCCAACGTGAGTGTTTACCATGATTGCATCGTGGGTAATCGAGTGATACTTCATTCGGGTTGCGTTATCGGTGCTGATGGCTTTGGCTTTGCTCCTTCGCCCAATGGTTACGAAAAAATTCCTCAAATCGGTATCGTAACGATTGAGGACGACGTTGAAATCGGTGCAAACGCTTGTGTTGACCGCTCAACGATGGGAAGCACTTATGTTCGTCGCGGTGTGAAGCTCGACAACATGGTGCAGATTGCCCACAACGTAGAAGTCGGTAGCCATACCGTGATGTCTGCACAGGTAGGCGTAGCTGGTAGCACTAAGATTGGCGAATGGTGTATGTTTGGTGGACAGGTGGGTATCGCAGGTCATATTACTGTTGCCGACCGAACGATGTCGGGTGCGCAAGCCGGTATTGCCGGCAGTGTTAAGAAGCCTGCGACTACGATACAAGGCTCGCCCGCTATTAATGCGAAGGACTTCATGCGTTCAAGCGTTGTCTTCAAGCGCTTGCCTGAAATGTACACCGAACTTAGCGACTTGAAAAAGCAGGTTGAGGAACTTAAGGCGCAACTTGCTAAGTGATGATTGACGAAAGTATCGTATTTAAGCTCTAAAATCTTGTAGATACTTGCGTTAAATTCTACACACTTCAATATTACGACAGTTATAAAACTAATTGCTCGCACCATTGCGTAGCAAATCATAGACTTTATGTCAAAACAGAAAACCCTTAAAGAGAGTTTCTCTCTCTCAAGCGTAGGGCTTCATACAGGCCTTAAGCTTACCGTAACTTTCAATCCTGCTCCTGAAAACCACGGTTACAAAATTCAGCGTGTGGACCTTGAGGGGCAGCCCATAATTGACGCAGTTGCAGAGAATGTTATTGATACAAGCCGTGGAACTGTAGTGGCTAAGGGCGATGTGCGTTGTTCAACTATTGAGCATGGCATGGCAGCGCTCTATGCTTTCGGTATTGATAACTGCCTTATTCAGGTTGACGGTCCTGAGTTCCCGATATTGGACGGAAGTTCGTATTACTATGTGCAGAGCATTAAGCGCGTTGGCATCGTCGAACAGGAAGCCGACAAAGATTACTATGTGATAAAGCGCAAGGTGGAATTTAGCGACCCTGCTACTGGTTCGCAGATTACTTTGCTTCCCGACGAGCAGTTCTCTATTACTTCGATGATTTCGTTTGAGTCGCAGTTCCTGAGCAGTCAGTTTGCAACGCTCGACGATATGTCGAAGTTTGCCGACGAAGTGGCTTCGGCGCGAACATTCGTCTTCGTGCGCGAGATTCAACCACTATTGACTGCCGGATTGATAAAGGGTGGCGACTTGCAAAATGCAATCGTGATTTACGAACGCCAGATGAGCCAGGAAGATCTCGACAAGTTGGCAGATTCGTTGAACGTAGAGCATCGCGATGCTACGCAACTCGGATATTTGCAAACACGTCCTTTGGTTTGGCCCAACGAACCTGCTCGTCATAAGTTGCTCGACATTATTGGTGACCTCGCATTGATAGGTCGTCCTATCAAGGGCCGAATTATTGCTACGCGTCCTGGTCATACCATCAATAACAAGTTCGCACGACAGCTTCGCAAGGAAATTAAGCAAAACGAAGTTCAGGCTCCTTCTTATAATCCCAATAAGCCTGCGATTCTCGACAACGCTGCAATTCGTCGCCTGCTTCCTCATCGCTATCCCATGCAGTTAGTCGATAAGGTGATTGAGAAAACCAAGAAGTATATCGTTGGTGTGAAGAATGTCACTGCTAATGAGGAGTTTTCCAGGGACATTTTCCCGACGAACCCGTAATGCCTGGCGTTTTGCAGATAGAGGCGCTTGCGCAGTGTGGTGGACTTTTGGTAATGAGCGATTTGGAGGATGCCGAAAAGTATTCTACTTACTTCCTTCGCATTGATGATGTGAAATTCCGCAATAAGGTAGTGCCGGGAGATACGTTGTTGTTCCACGTACGTTTGATGAGTCCGATTCGTCGCGGTATTGCAACGATGCGAGGTTTTGCCTTTGTGGGCGAAAATTGTGTGATGGAAGCAACTTTCACTGCACAGATTGTGAAGCAAGAGTAATTCTTCGTGATTAGCTCAATTATACAGACATAATATTATTAATATTAAAAACGCGGAGTGAGAAGTAGCCATTCGTCTGCTTTGTCATCCCACTTTTTCAAATGATTAGTCCTTTAGCATATATTCACCCCGAGGCCGTTATAGGCGAGAATTGTGAAATTGGTCCTTTCTGTTATATCGATAAGAACGTTGTTATTGGTAATAACAATAAGCTTATGAACGGAGTCACTTTGCTCTACGGCACTCGTATGGGCAACGGAAATACTATATTTCCTGGCGCTGTGATTGGAGCTGTTCCTCAGGACTTGAAGTTCCAGGGCGAAGAAACTACAGCCGAGATTGGTGACAACAACACGATTCGCGAAAACGTAACCATCAACCGCGGAACAGCTGCCAAGGGTAAGACCGTTGTTGGCAACAACAACCTCTTGATGGAAGGCATGCACGTTGGTCACGACGTGATTATTAAGAATTTTTGTATTCTTGGTAATGCAACAAAGCTTGCTGGCGAAGTTGAAATCGATGATTGCGCCATTTTGAGCTCAACAGTATTGGTGCATCAGTTCTGCCGTATTGGTAGTTACGTGATGGTAAGTGGCGGTACACGCACATCTCAGGACATTCCTCCTTTCGTTATTGCAGGTCGCGAGCCCGTAGCGTATTGTGGCTTGAACATTGTAGGCTTGCGTCGTCGTGGTTTTGCAGCTGAGGTCATTGATAATATCCACAATGCTTATCGTATTATTTACGGTGGCTCAGGTTTGATGAAGGCTCGTTTGCAACAAGTTCGCGATGAGGTTCCTGCGTGCCCTGAAGTAGATTATATCATTAGTTTCTTCGAAAATTCTTCGCGTGGAGTGATTAAGTGATGCGCTTATCGGCTTTGCTTAATGATTAAGAAAAAATATTAGCACAGATATGCTTTATAGAATTAAGTTTATTTCCGACGAAGTTGATGGCTTTGTGCGCGAAATTAAGATAGATAGTGATGCAAACTTCCTTGACCTTTGCAAGGTGGTGCTCAAATCGTGTGGTTATCCCGACGATCAGATGACAGAGTTTTTCGTATGTGACGAAGAATGGGAGCGTCATGAGCAAATCACGCGCGAAGATATGGGTTCTGACGATGTAGATCAGGATGTATATCTCATGGAGGATACGCCGCTTTCGGATTTCATTGAAGATACAGGTCAGCATTTTGAGTTTGTGTTCGACCCCTTTGCCGAACGCTCATTCTTCCTTGATGTTAAGGAGTTGATTCCTGGCGAACACTTATCAGAACCTGAGATTATTCGTTCCAAGGGCGATGCTCCTCAACAGTTGCAGGATTTTGACGACCCCTTTGCTGATGCGATGTTGACAAAGTCAATGAAAGGTGGCGCAGCAGTAGGTGGCGGTGATGAATATGGCGATGACCTTTATGGAATAGGCGACGATTTGTTTAACGACGATGAACTCGACCTTGAAGGATTTGAAATTTCCGACGGAAATCCTTATTCGTAATTTTATTTAAAGAATGAAATATTGGGGCGGAATGGCTAAAATGGTCAGTGTCCGCCCTTTTTCAGCAATATATTTGAGATGGCTAAATCATTGATTGTACTGTTAGGACCGACCGCTGTTGGTAAAACGTCATTGACGTTGCGATTAGCTGAATACTTCGATTGCCCGATTTTGAACGCTGATTCGCGCCAACTTTATCGCGACATACCGATTATAACAGCAGCTCCCACAGCGGAGGAACGTGCTCGTGTTCCTCATCACTTTGTGGGTACGCTCGGTTTGCAGGATTATTATAGTGCTGCGTGTTACGAAGAGGAGGTGATGGCTTGGTTGACTGCTCATTTCGAGCATTCAGACGTGGCTTTACTTTCGGGAGGATCAATGATGTATATCGACGCTGTGTGTAATGGCATTGATGAGTTGCCGACCGTTGATGTTGAAACGCGTAACCACCTGCAACAGCGTTTGCTCAATGAGGGACTCGAACCTTTAGCCGAGGAATTGCGTTTGCTCGACCCTGAATATTATGCAACTTGCGATATACGTAATCCTAAGCGCGTTGTTCATGCATTGGAAATCTGCTATATGTCGGGTACGACTTATTCCTCATTGCGGGTGAAGACACAAAAAACGCGACCCTTTCAGATTATTAAAATTGGGCTTCAGCGCGAGCGTGAGGAACTCTTCGGTCGTATTAATCAACGAGTCACTGATATGATAGAACTCGGTGCATTGGAGGAGGTACGTCGCGTGTTGCCCTATCGGAATGAAAATTCTTTAAACACAGTGGGCGTCAAGGAATTGTTGAAGGTGATTGATGGTGAGTGGGAGTTGAATTTCGCTTTGGAACGTTTGCGTAAGAATACCCGCGTTTATGCTAAGAAGCAAATGACGTGGTTTAAAAAAGAAGAGTCGATACGTTGGTTTCACCCTGATGAGTGGCAGCAGATATTAGCTTACATTCAGGAGCAACGAGCTTTGAGTTACGAATAATAAAAAATCATCTCGGCAACAGGACAGTTGTTGTTCGAGATGATTTTTTGTAATATTGCAAAGCGGAGGTCAGCGTGCCGTGATGTGGAAGCAGGCGCTGCGCAGATGTTCGTATTTTATGTAGCACGTTCCAAGCTGATGTTGGTCCTCAAGTACTTCAGCTAAAATTTGTTTTAGTCGAGTGCTTGAGGTTGTGTTGCCTCTGTTGGTTTCGATAGGTATGAAGTGGTTGTAACTGATGTCGAAGGTTGTGCCATATTGGTGGCAACTGTTTTCCGAAGCATTGAGGTTCACTCGGCGTAAGCGCCTCACGTCCTTTTCTGTTCTGAGCACAGAGGTAAGTACAATTTTGTGTGTAGGAATACCTTTGGTGACGCACGAATCTATAAATGCGCGGGCAATTTCTTCCAAACAAATAGCGGCTCTTGGCACGAGATATGGAATGGAATGGGTAAGTTCTTTCACTCCGTAGTAGGGATTGTCACCTACGAACACCAACCCATCAATGCGCTTTGCGGCCTCTTTTCGGTCCTCAATTCTATTAATGCCTATGGCTTGTGCTGTGGCCAGCTGAACGTCGTTAAGGTCGTTGAAACAGTGGTGATAACTTCTGACACTCACGATACGGTTGCGTATGCGCTGCCCTTTTTCGTCCATAATGGTCAGCGGACGGCGTTCACGCAGGAAGATTGAATCGACAACGATGCTGTGGCGCGCTATTCGCGAATTTTTGATTGCGGGCTTTGGTGTAGTAGCAGCTGTGTCAATTGTGTTTTGTGTGAAGTCTTCGTTTGTGGAGATTTCGGTGAGTGTGGGCGCTTCGAGTTCAGAGGGCGTTATTTCTAAGTCGGCGAGATTATCAATAGTAGAGGTCGTGGGAGTTAAATCATAGCTTGGCACGTTGTTGGTCGTGTCGCTTATTGGTAGAACTTTGTGCTTCGAGTTGTGATTGTAAGCGATGTTTGGATTGACGCAGCGAACAATGCTAAGCATTCCTGTGATTGACAAAAATAGGGCGATAAAGTGTAGTTTCGTAAATTTTAGAGGGCGTGGCATAAGGGGATTGTTGCAATTCTTTGCAAAATTACTAAAAATAATGAAAGGATTGCGTAAATTTGTATCGTGATTGAAAAACATTTTATAATTGAAGAAGCTGACCCCATTCTTTTTTATGGGGCAAACAATGCAAACCTGCGTTTGCTCAAGGCGCTCTGTCCGAAGTTGAGGATAGTGGCGCGCGACAACGTGTTGAAGGTCATGTGCGACGAGACGGACATGGCTGCCTTTGAAGAAATCTTTCAGCAGCTGCAGAAGCATTGCGCCAAGTACAACGTGCTCTCCGAAGAGGATGTCATTGAGATTGTGCGTCGCGGTTCTACGCAGCGTCAGCATCAAGAGGGCGTCATCGTTTACAGCACGGGTGGCAAGCCCATTACTGCGCGTTCCGAAAATCAGCGCCGCCTTGTTGAGGCCTACGACACGCACGACATGCTTTTTGCCATTGGCCCCGCCGGTTCGGGAAAAACCTATACCGCCATAGCCTTAGCTGTGCGTGCGCTGAAGAACAAGTCGATTAAGAAAATCATCCTCAGCCGTCCCGCTGTCGAGGCGGGCGAGAAGTTGGGATTTCTTCCCGGCGACATGAAGGAGAAGATTGACCCCTATTTGCAGCCGCTCTACGATGCGTTGCAGGAGATGATACCTGCGGCAAAGCTTCAGGAGTATATGGAGACCAATGTTATCCAGATTGCACCGCTTGCCTTTATGCGCGGACGCACGCTCAACGACGCCGTCGTGATTCTCGACGAAGCGCAAAACACGAGTACGGCTCAAATCAAGATGTTCCTCACGCGTATGGGCTGGAACACAAAGATGATCGTCACTGGCGACCGCACGCAGATTGACCTACCACCTTCGCAGAAGTCGGGACTCATCGAGGCGCAGCGCATCCTTAAGGGGGTCGAGGGCATCGCATTTATTGAGATGAACAAGCGCGACATCGTGCGCCATAAACTCGTGACGCGCATTGTTGAAGCCTACGAGAAAGACGCCGTTTCGGCGCTGAAGAAGGAGGCTCCAGAGCCTTCAGCTGAGTAGCGATTGACGATGATTGATGTATTGAAAACAATTACTTAATATTTTACAATAATGACTGCTTTAACAAAGACGGACTTTAATTTCAAAGGTCAGAAGAGTGTGTACCACGGTAAGGTGCGCGATGTTTATAATTTGGGCGACAAGCTTGTGATGGTGGCTACCGACCGCATCTCGGCTTTCGACGTAGTGCTCCCCGAGGGAATTCCTTTCAAGGGTCAGATGCTCAACCAAATTGCGGCTAAGTTCCTTGATGCTACAACGGACATTTGCCCCAACTGGAAGTTGGCAACGCCCGACCCCATGGTGACTGTGGGCGTGATGTGCGAAGGCTTTGCCATCGAAATGATTGTGCGTGGCTATCTTTGTGGCTCAGCTTGGCGTGCATACAAGAGCGGCGTACGCGAAATTTGTGGCGTGCGTTTGCCCGAGGGCATGAAGGAAAATCAGAAGTTCCCCACACCCATCATTACCCCTACAACGAAGGCCGAAATTGGCGAGCACGACGCAGACATTTCTAAGGAAGAAATCCTTGCTAAGGGCTTGGCTACTCCCGAGGAATACGAACTTCTTGAGAAATATACGCTCGCTCTCTTCCAGCGTGGCACTGAAATTGCTGCTGAACGCGGCTTGATTCTTGTTGACACGAAGTATGAGTTCGGTAAGCACAATGGTCAAATCTACTTGATGGACGAAATCCACACGCCCGACTCTTCGCGCTACTTCTACGCTGAAGGTTACGAAGCACGCTTCGAAGCAGGCGAACCCCAGAAGCAACTTTCTAAGGAATTTGTGCGCGAATGGTTGATGGACAATGGCTTCCAGGGTAAGGAAGGTCAGCAGGTGCCCGAAATGACTCCCGCTATCGTGCAGAGTATCTCAGACCGCTACATCGAGCTCTACGAACACATCACTGGCGAAACTTTCGTTAAGGAAGAAGGAGCCGACCTCGCTGCTCGTATTGAAAAGAATGTTGCTGCTTACTTAGGATAATGTATAGCTAAAAACGAAAAAGGCGTCCGTATGGGCGCCTTTTTTGTTATTTATTGGGGGGGAGGATTGTGGGCAGGCTTTATGTTTTCAGATGCGTCGTTCGCTCCAGCGCCCCCATCTGAGGTAGGTCCAGCAATAGGCGAGGATGCCGCCCGAGTAAATCACTTCGCTCGCCCAGCAGATGGTCAGATTGCTGCAGAATCCGAAGACGGCAATGATGAGGTAGAGCGTATAAACGATGAGCGTCACGATTTCTGCCCACATGGCAGTGCGCGTGTTGCCTGTGCCCGAAACGACGTGGAGCATGATTTGCGCCGGAATGCCGAAGAGGTAGGAGAATATCAGCATCCTCAGCGGAGCGATGCTTAGCTCAATGAGCGACGCGTCTGTCGTGAACACCCAGATGACCGGTTCGGGAAATATCGCCACTGCCAGGCAGAAGGGTAGCATCACGCAGTAGCACAGACGGATGATGCGCCACATCAGTGGCATGACCGAAGCCTTTTCGTTCTGTCCCAACAGGTTGCTCGAAAGCGTGCTCGCCGTCGCCCCTAATGCCACCATGCTCATGAAGAAGAAACCCGAGATATTGCGCAGCACGTTCGACGATGCCAGTTCCGACTCGCCTAAGTGTTCAACTCCGAGGAAGAAGATGAACCACGTAGCCAACGCCAGGAAGTTTTGAATCATGGTCCAGATGCCTACACCCAACACTCTTTGCAGTGTGCCAAAGCGCAGA
>JAEIGA010015525.1_pt1 | contig 11589 bp, 13 predicted proteins | sample 9270691 | NCBI WGS metagenome assembly JAEIGA01 (sample SAMN17057246, study PRJNA624740) | gut metagenome | biome: biome; isolation source: fecal sample | host: Bos grunniens | place: China: Xizang | collected 2019
GAACATCAGTGTATATGACACAGGATCTTGGTACAGCTCAGCTTCGTTATGAAGAATACCAACCTAAAAAGTTGATATATGTTGTCGGTAATGAACAAAACTATCACTTTGACGTATTGAAAAGAATCCTTGTTAGATTGGGATATGGATGGGGTAATGATATAGAACATCTTTCGTATGGTATGGTTGAGTTGCCAAATGGTAAGATGAAGTCTCGTGAAGGTACCGTTGTTGACGCTGATGACTTGATGGATGAAATGGTAAAGACTGCAAAAGAGGTGTCAGAGGAACTTGGTAAAGCACACGGACTTACAGAGGTAGAAGCAAACCGCTTATATGATATGATAGGTATTGGCGCGTTGAAGTACTTTATCTTGAAAGTCGACCCTAAGAAAACAATGTTGTTTGACCCACAAGAGTCAATAGACTTCAATGGTAATACAGCTTCATTTATTCAATATACACATGCTCGTATTTGTTCGGTAATTCGTAAAGCCCAAGATAATGGCATTACTTTCGGCGATGAAATACCTGTTACAGATATGCAAGCTAAGGAAAAGATGCTGTTGGTAAATATATACAATTGGCCTTCATTGTTAGAACAAGCTGCAATAAATAGAAGTCCTGCAATGATTGCTAATTATATTTATGACTTGGCAAAAGATTTCAACCAATTCTATCAAGAATGTAGTATCATGAAAGAAAATGATGCTAAACGAAGAGAATTCAGACTTCAATTGGCAGATATGACTGCAAAATTGTTGCGTAATGCATCTGGATTATTGGGAATTTCAATGCCTGAAAAAATGTAAATCATAAAAAGATGAATGTCTTTTATCTGCCGAATGCACAAATAGGAACAATCTCCTTCCCAGAAGAGGAATCGAAACATATCGTAAAGGTACTTCGTATGAAGGAAGGAGATGGTTTCTGTGTAACTGATGGAAATGGTAGTCTCTATGATGCGGAACTGATAGATGCTCATCCGAAAAGAGCGATGGCAAATCTGTCGAATCAAAGAGAAGGATACGACATCAGGAATTTTAAAGTGTCGATAGCGATTGCACCTACAAAACTTAATGAAAGGACAGAATGGTTCCTGGAAAAAGCTACTGAAATAGGTATTGATGAAGTGAAATTGTTTGCATCGTACCATTCGGAGCGCAGGGTGGCAAATGTTGACCGCTTCAAAAAAATTGTTGTCTCTGCGATGAAACAGTCTGTGAAGTCAAAAATGCCGCTTGTAGAAGACATGGTGTCATTCGATAAACTGGTGAAACAAAATTATGATGGACAGAAATTTATCGCATGGATAGATGATGATGTTAAAGAACAACTTTGTGACTTATACAAGAAAGGTGAAAACGCTTTGGTCTTGATAGGCCCAGAGGGAGACTTTAGTAAAGAAGAGGTCGCTTTGGCAAAGGAAAATGGCTTTGTACCTGTCAGTTTGGGAGAAGCTCGTCTTAGAACAGAAACAGCCGCAGTGGTGGCATGTCATACAATACAACTGATTAACCAAATGAAATAAATGAGAAACTTTAACCAATCGAAATTTATGAAAAGAATGTTTATGATAGTATTTATGATATTTTCCATAAATACTTTTGCTCAGAAAACACAAGTCGCGGTGCTGAAGTATAAAGGCGGTGGCGACTGGTATTCAAATCCCACATCTTTGCCTAATTTGGTCAAATTTTGTAACCAAATGATGAATACGGATATTGATGTCAATGTTGCAGTGGTTGATGCTGGAAGTCTTGATATCTTTAATTATCCTTTTGTACATATGACTGGACATGGTAATGTGTTCTTTGATGAAAATGATGTGGATAATATTAGAAATTATTTGCTAGCAGGAGGTTTCCTTCATATCGATGATAATTATGGTATGAAAGATTATGCCATGAGTCAGATGCAGAAAGTGTTTCCTGAATTGCAATGGGTTGAATTGCCGTATTCTCACGAGATTTTTAAGAAACCGTATTCATTTCCGGATGGGTTGCCAAAGATTCATGAACACGATAATAAGATGCCACAGGCTTTTGCATTGATATATGATGGAAGGATGATGTGCCTGCTGACTTATGAATGCGATTTGGGTGATGGATGGGAAGATCAAAGAGTGCATTACGACTCAAACGAGACAAGGCTGAAAGCATTGAAAATGGGAGCAAATATTATAAGTTATGCGTTTTCATATTGATGTTCCTAAAAGTAAAACGAAAGATGTTGCAGATGAAAAACGCTGCTGCATTTTTTGTGGAAGAGAGCTGTCAGGACGATCGGATAAGAAATTCTGTGATGATAATTGCCGTAATAATTATGGTTATCAGCATAATAAATATAATAATGATGTCGTAAATAAGATTAATAAATCATTGTTGTATAATAGGAATATTCTTAAATCGATAACAAAGTGCAGAAGAAAAATCGTGAAAAAACAGATGCTTGTTGATAATGACTTTGATTTTGATATGATGACTGGCGTTCGCAAGACACATAAACAACAAGAATATAAATTGCTTTATGATTATGCATACAGATGTGTTAATGATGAAGATGTCTTGGTCATAAGATGGTGTTAATTTGTTAGCTTGAAGAGTTATGGATGATAAAAGAAAACCTTTATTGCTGAAATCTTCCGTTGCGGCATTGACGGCTGTTACGTTGACTGCGTGCGGTGCTATTGCAAAAAGCGACCAAAAGACAAAAAATGTTGATAATCCTAATGTCATTTTTATATTGGCTGATGATTTGGGGTATGCTGATTTGTCGTGTATGGGACAGACTAAATTTTCAACTCCTAATATAGATCGTCTTGCATCGCAGGGAATGATGTTTACCCAACATTATTCTGGTTCGTCAGTAAGTGCTCCGTCAAGGAGTTGCCTAATTACAGGACAGCATACGGGTCATACGATTATTCGAGGTAACAAGGAACTTCCGGTAGAAGGCCAGCATCCTTTGCCTTCGGATACTTATACCATTTTTCAAATGTTGAAAGATAATGGCTATAAGACGTCGGTTTTTGGTAAATGGGGACTTGGCGCTCCAGACACAGAAGGCGCTCCTCAAAACCAAGATGTCGATGTTTTCTTTGGATATAACTGTCAGCGTCAAGCTCATAATTATTATCCTTATCATTTGTGGCATAATGCTCAAAAAGTCATGTTGGAAGGTAATGCTGATAAAAATGAAAATGATTACGCACCTGATTTGATTCATAAAAAAGCTCTTGACTTTATCAGAGAAAATAAAGACACGACTTTCTTTATGTGGTATACATCGGTTTTGCCTCATGCGGAACTGAAAGTCCCAGAAAAAGATTTGGTGGTATTTGCAGGAAAACCAGAAATGGAAGTGGAGAAGTCGTATAATGGCTGTGATGAAGGAGAATATTATAAGAATGGAGGCTATGGCTCTCAGCAATATACACATGCAGCTTTTGCAACAATGGTGTCAATACTTGATAAACAGGTCGGAGAAATATGTGCAACTCTGGATAGTCTTGGAATCGCTGATAATACAATTGTCGTCTTTACCTCAGATAATGGACCTCATCAAGAAGGTGGCGCTGATCCTGATTTCTTTAATAGTAATGGTGAGTTCCGCGGATATAAACGTGACCTTTATGAAGGTGGAATAAGAGTGCCGATGATTGTGAAGTGGAACGGCGTTGTTGAAGAAAATGCAAAATCGAATCATATATCTGCATTCTGGGATTTCTTGCCTACAATGGCGGATATAATTGGCGTTGGGTGCCCTGAAAATATTGACGGGATTTCGTTCTTGCCAGAATTGACTGGTACAGGTGTGCAAAAAAAACATGACTATCTGTATTGGGAATTCCATGAAAATAATGGACGTCAGGCAGTAAGACAAGATGAATGGAAAGCAGTAAGATATGATGTCCATAATAATGGCGAGATAAAGTTGTATAATCTTAATGATGATGTGTCTGAAGAAAAAAATGTAGCTGACAGATATCCTGAAAAAGTCGCAGAAATGGACTCCTTGATGAAAATGTCCAGAGTTGACTCTGATTTATTTAAGTTCCAATAAAATTGTTAATTCTCAATTGTACATTGTAAATTGAAAAATACACTTACATTATCGGATGCTCTGAGAATATCCAATTCATTGAGGTTTAATATGATGTTTAAACCTATAGGCTCACTTTGTAATCTAGGATGTACTTATTGCTATTACCTTGATAAAGTGAGACTATATGATGAGCATTCAGTTTTGTCTTTGGTGGCTCTTGAAAAAATAATTAAGGAATATATTGAGATTAACGATAGCGAACAAATTGTCTTTGATTGGCATGGTGGTGAACCTTTGCTTCTTGGACTGAATTATTTTAAGAAAATAGTTGAATTTCAAAAAAAATATAGAGGTAACAAGCATATTTATAATACAATACAGACAAATGCGACTTTACTTGATGCTGAGTTCGCTCTTTTCTTTAAAGAAAATAATTTTTTGGTCGGGGTCTCGATAGATGGACCACAGTATATTCATGATAAGTTCAGAAATGATAAAGAAGGTAAGCCGACCTTTGTGAAAGTTATGCGAGGTGTTGAATTGTTGCATAGATATGATGTCGACTTCAATACTTTGACGACGATAAGTAAGGCTAGCGAGGGCAGAGGTTTGGAGGTATATCGGTTTTTGAAAAATATAGGTAGTCATTATATGCAGTTTATGCCTGTTTATGAATATGTGAATCCTGTGAATAATAATATCGCTTCTCCTGATGATGAACAATCGATATTGGCACCATGGTCTGTGAATCCAGTCGAGTATGGTGGGTTTATGTGCGATATCTTTGATTATTGGGTGAAGAATGATGTGGGGTCTTATTTTGTGAATCTTTTTGATTCAACGTTGGCGAATTATTGCGGAATGAATCCTGGAACATGCGTATATTCAGAGACTTGTGGCGCTAATGCTGTTTTGGAACATAATGGCGATATATATCCTTGTGATCATTTTGTTTATCCACAATATAAATTGGGAAATGTGAAGGATTCTTCGTTGAAAGAAATCGTTTCTTCTGAAAAAGCGGTTCGATTTGGTATAAATAAAAGGAATATGCTTCCATCTCAATGTGTTAGGTGTAAGTATTATTTCGCTTGTTATGGAGAATGCCCTAAGCATAGATTTGCCAAGACGGGACGAAATGAATTGGGATTGAATTCTTTGTGTGAAGGTTTGTATTATTTCTTCTCTCATGTTGATCCGTATATGCAGACGATGAAGAATCAGATTTTGGAAGGTAAGGAAGCAAAACTTATAATGAATCGCGATTTATAAAGATTTTAAATGTATCTTTGCTACTGCGTTTTTGTGATTAAAAAATTAAAATTTATATACGATGAAAATTGCAGTTCCAACAAGAGATGAACGTGTTGATGATCATTTCGGACATTGTGACCATTACACAATTTTTACAATTGAAGATAATAAGATTATTAATAGAGAAACGATGGCATCACCTCAAGGTTGCGGTTGTAAGTCTGGCATCGCTGCTGACTTGCAAGAACTTGGCGTTGTTATGATGCTGGCTGGTAATATGGGCGAAGGCGCAAAGAGCAAACTCAATGCTCATAATATAAATGTTATTCGCGGATGTTCTGGTAATGTCGATGAACTTGTGAAGTCGTATCTGGAAGGTAAAGTCGTTGATTCTGGCCTTGGCTGTACAGAACATGAGTGCGGCGATAAGGACGATAAAATAGATGTTAAGAATCTAAAACTTAATATATAATATCACCGAATTGTTATGGCTTTGATTAAAGAATTAAATGGTTTCGTTCCTAAAATTGGAAATGGTTGTTTTGTGGCAGAGACTGCCGTTGTCGTAGGTGACGTTACAATCGGGGATGATTGCAGTATATGGTATAGCGCAGTTCTGAGAGGTGATGTTAACTCAATAAAGCTTGGCGATAGAGTTAATGTTCAAGATGGCGCGGTGTTACATTCTATATACCAAAAATCAGTATGTGAGATTGGAAATGATGTCTCCATCGGTCATAACGCTGTCGTGCATGGTGCAAAAATAGGCAATAATGTTCTTGTTGGAATGGGCGCAGTTGTGATGGATAATGCTGTGATTCCTGATAATACAGTCATTGCTGCTGGAACTGTTGTGTTGAGCAATAGTGTGTTGGAACCAGGCGTGTATGCCGGAGTGCCTGCAAAAAAAGTAAAAGACGCATCTGAAGCAGTTGGTCAGATGGCTCGTACCAACGCGGAAGATTATGTGACGTACAAACAATGGTTCTTGGATGAGAATAATTACAAATAAAGTTACTAAGTTACTGAGTTGCTAAGTGTCTATGTATCTTAGCAACTCGGTAACTCAGCAACTTACTATCTTGACAGAATAACTTTCGAATTCAATAGTATCGCCTGATACGATTTTAGCGCGTTTGCGTAATTCTGTTTCGCCATTGCGTTTGACAAGACCTGCTGTCACGACTTCTTGGGCCATACTTCCAGACTCGACGAGTCCTGTTGCCTTTAACAATGCGATTAATGGGATGAATTCGTCACCTTCTCTTAATTCAAATATGATTTCTTGCATAACTGACATTTTTGCAAAGATAATATTTTTGTTGCTAGTTCCTATGTCTGTCTCCTAAATAATACAGAGTTTTAACGAAATGCTAAATCTCTATTTCCAATCCGTCATATGCCAACATCATGTTTTGTGGAAGTGTTGGGTTAACATCGGCAGCTTTTCCCATGTCGTGGCTTACATGCGTAAACCATGCTTTCTTTACATTTAATCGTTGAGCTATATCTATCGCTTGAGAAAGGTTGATGTGGGAATAATGCTCTTTCTTCCTTAAAGCTTCAATTATCAGATATTCAACGTTTTCTAGCTTTTGGAATGCTTCTTCTGACAATTCGCTTAAGTCTGTGACATACGCGAAATTGTTGATTCTGAAACCGTATGACGTTAATATGAAATGTTTTAGCTTTATCGGTTCTATTGTTAAATCGTTGATTTTTATTGGTTCTTCATTTATATCAATTAATTCAAAAGCTGGAGCTCCTGGATATCTCTCATCTTCGTTGGCGAAAGCGTAAGAATATTCTCTTTTGATTTCTTCTTGAGCCTCGCGCGATGCGTAAATTGTCATAGGCTTTTTCTGCACGAAAATCAGTGGGCGAGCGTCATCCAAACCTCCTATGTGATCTTTGTGTTCGTGTGTTATTAAAATGGCATCGAGTTTTTTTACATTGGCTCTTAACATCTGGTAACGGAAATCAGGACCGGCATCGACGCATATTGTTGTCTCGTCTGTTTCTATCAATATAGAAGTCCTTAAACGTCTGTCTCTTGGGTCGGCTGAATGACATACATCGCAATCGCATGTGATGATGGGGACGCCTTGAGATGTGCCGCTGCCTAAAACTGTAATCTTCATGGAAAAATACACTTAAAATAATCGCAAATATAAACAAATATTGATGAAAAAACGATGATATTTCATATTAAAAATGTATATTTGCAAGTTAATATGCTTTAAAATGTTTAAATCGATAATCCTTTTTTTTAGGAAGAGAAAGATTCGCAGGAATTTGCAGCAAAAACGAATGATGCAATTCCCTGATATAAATAAATATCCTATAATTTCAATCTTTGTCGACGAGAACCAAAAAAAGAATATAAAGGAAATGGAATCTTTTGTGAAATCGTCTTTTAATCCTAAAAGATTGCGTTTCATAGTGATGTCGGATGTCTTGCCTGATAATATACTTCAGAGTGATTTTATGGTGTTCGTCTCGAAAGATGATTTTAATAAATTCGGTATTTTGAAGAGGGAAAAAGAGGAGCTGCTTAAAACTTTTTCAGATGATATTTTCATTAATTTGTCTGATGATAATGAAGATATGTTAAATGATTATATCATTTCGTATATTAATTCGTCATTTAAGATAGGACATACTAAAGTAAACATGGAAATGCATGATCTTGTCATCGATTACGCAATAGAGAAAAATGATGTCGAGAGATTGAAGATTTTGTATAAATATATTTTGATGTTATCTGGAAATAAAAATGAAAAATAATCCTTTTGTCGGTACGGGAGTCGCTTTGATAACTCCTTTTAATGATGATTATTCTGTTGATTATAAATCACTTGAGAATATAGTAGAATTTACTTTGTCAAATGGAGCTGATTTTTTGGTAGCTCTAGGAACAACATCTGAAGCTCCAGTCTTGACTGCGGAAGAAAAAGATAATGTGTTAAAAACTATTATAAAAACGGCCAATGGTCGTTGCCCTATTATGTTGGGTATGGGTGGTAATAATACAATGTCTCTTGTTGATTCTATTAAGAATCAGGATTTTACAGGTATAGACGGAATCTTGAGTGTGGTCCCTTATTATAACAAACCAAACCAAAGAGGAATGAAGCTTCACTTCGAGACTGTCGCTGATAAATCGCCAGTTCCAGTTGTTTTGTACAATGTGCCAGGTAGAGTAGGTGTTAATCTTCAATCATCAACTTGTGTTGAGCTTGCAAAACATCCAAATATCGTCGCAGTTAAGGAAGCTTCTGGTAACTTACAGCAAATCATGGAGATATTGCGTGATAAGCCTTCGGATTTTGATGTGCTTTCAGGTGACGACGGCATAACTCAGCCAATGATGGCTCTCGGTGCAAAGGGCGTTATCTCTGTGGCAGCTAACGGATATCCTGATGTCTTCTGTAAAATGGTTACTTCAATGTTGAATGATGAGGTTAATGCTGCATTGGAACTTCATTATAAGATGCTGAAAATGAATAACCTCATATTTGCTGATGGAAATCCTGCAGGAATCAAGGCGTTGATGGCATCAAGAAAATTATGTAAAAATATATTAAGACTTCCATTGGTGACAGCTAATGATAATGTTATCGCAGATATCGAAAAAGAATTGGATGTGATGTTATCTAAATGAGAAAGTTATTTGTTTTAACATTATTTGTTTTAGGCTTTTTTAATCTTTCTTCTCAAGATGTAGCATTGTATTCTTTGATGAAAGAAAGAAATGAGTTTTATTTTCAATTTGAATGTGATATACAGCAACTTGCAGAAATATCAAGTCTTATATCGATAGATAAGTTCGATGGATGTAGTGTCGTGGCTTATGCTAATAATAAGGAATACGAAAAAATTTTGACATTAGGACTAGAAACGACGCTGTTGACTCCGCCTTCGATGTTGGAAAATCATAATATGTATGATGGCGCAACTCGTGACAAATACGAATGGAACGAATATCCAACATATGAAGCATATGAGTCAATGATGATCGAATATGCGAAATCATATTCTGATAAATGTTCTCTGATAGAATTAGGAACTTTGGAAAGTGGTCGTAAGTTGTTGATAATTAGAATGAACAACGGTGACTTGAATAAGCCTAAGGTTTTGCTTACATCCACGATTCACGGAGATGAAACGACGGGATTTGTTTTGATGCTTCGCTTGATAGATGAACTTTTGACTTCGGAAGGCTCCCCTGAAGTTGATAATGTTATGAACAATGTGGATTTGTTTATTTGCCCTAACGCGAATCCAGATGGAACATATCGTAAAGGTAATCATACTGTTAAAGGTGCAACGCGTTCCAATGCTTTTGGCATTGATATGAATCGTAATTATCCCGATCGTGTTGAAGGTGAACATCCTGATGGTAAGGATTACGCTTTTGAAACAGAACTTTTTATGAGTCTGGCTGATGATTATCAATTTACTATGTCAGCTAATTATCATGGTGGAGCAGAGGTGGTTAATTATCCTTGGGATAATTGTACGGATACTCACGTTGATGATGATTGGTGGCAAATGATAAGTCGTCAGTATGCGGATTTGGCACAATGCGAAAATCCTGATTACATGACAGATAGAGATAATGGTATTACGAATGGCGCTGATTGGTACATGGTCAACGGCAGCCGTCAGGATTATATGAATTGTTATGAACAATGTCGTGAAATTACGATAGAGTGTTCTAATGTGAAATGTCCTCCTTCGTCTGATTTGCCGCTGTATTGGAAATATAATCGCAATTCTATTTATGCATTGATAAATCAGGTCTTATTTGGAATTCACGGAACTGTGAAAGATGCTGAGACATATCAGCCACTGAAAGCTTCTGTGAAAATATTGAATTATGATAAGGAATATTCTATGGTTGAATCGCAGCTGCCTTATGGCGATTTTTATCGTCCGATAAAAGCTGGAACTTATATTCTTGAAATTTCTGCAGATGGATATATTACAAAGCAAGAGAAAGTGGTTATAACTGATAATGAAAAAGTTACTTTGGATGTGCTGCTTGATAAGTATGGCGATTCTTTGGAGGATTGTGAATGTGATGATGTTGAATTAGTGATGGATTTTACAGAAAATATAATTTTTGTTAAAACAAAATATTCTCAAAAAATAGAATGGGAACTGATAAATATGCAAGGACAAATTGTTAAGAAATCTTGTGAAATTGCAGAAAATGTAGAGGTGAATTTGTGCGGATTTAATAGAGGAATTTATATTTTTAATGTTCTTATTGATAATAAACAAATAGGAAAGAAAATTGTTGTAAGATAAATGAAAAATAAGAAAATATTTTATTGAAAAAGACGTTTTTTGAACGATAAAAAAATGTATTTTTGCAGTATGCTAAAGAATAAGTTTTTAATATTGGTAGGAGTTATTTGTTTGATGGCTTTTGTGTCATGCAGTAAGCATAGTCAAATTCTCAAAAGCACTGATAATGAATACAAATATAATTCAGCGATGTATTATTATGGTCAAAAAGATTATAATAGAGCATTGCAATTGTTTGATGTTTTGCAGTCGGCATATAGAGGTAAACCACAAGGTGAGGAAATCGCGTACTATACTGCAGAGTGTTATTACAAAATGAAGGATTATAATATTGCGAGCCACTATTATAAGCGTTATGTGGTAAATTATCCGTTTGCTAAGAATGCTGAGGCTGCTATTTTTAGAAGTGCGTGTTGTTACTATTTGGAGTCGCCGGGCATAGAATTGGATCAGGAGGCTACTTATACAGCAATAAAGGAATTCCAAAGTTTTAAAGATTTATATCCACAAAGCATTTATGTTGATAGTGCCAATAAATTGATTGATACTCTGCGATATAAAATTGTTGAGAAGGATTTCAATACATGTATGTTGTATTATAAAATGGAAGAATTCCAAGCTGCTATAACGAGCTTTGAAAGGTTCATTAAGGAAAATCCAACGACAATACATCGTGAAGAAATAATCAATTATATGGTTTTGACATACGCAAAATATGCAGAACAAAGCGTTTTGGAAAAACAAAGAGAACGTTATGAATTAGCTCTGGAAAAATATAATACATTGACTTATATGTATCCAGATAGCAAATATATAACAGAATTAGAACCTACAGTTGAGAAAATAAGAACAGAATTATCAAATATAAAAACTAAATAAATGGATTTCAAAAAAGTTAATGCAGAGTCAACTTGTGTTACTCGTCAAAAAGATCAATTCTACATTGGTACAGGTAATATCTACGAAACAGTA
>JAEIGA010015526.1_pt1 | contig 11589 bp, 9 predicted proteins | sample 9270691 | NCBI WGS metagenome assembly JAEIGA01 (sample SAMN17057246, study PRJNA624740) | gut metagenome | biome: biome; isolation source: fecal sample | host: Bos grunniens | place: China: Xizang | collected 2019
AATTTTTCCACATTTCCAAGCGTCAATTGGATTTAATGGGCGCATATCCCATTTTGTCCGGTTACGAACAAAGTTGCGATTTTACCAACGCCGAAAACGGCGATTATTGCGACGGCGGTTTTTTGCGGGATAAACAAGGACATTACCGTTTGGATATGGCCGGATTACTGTTGCGTTGCCCGAAATGCGGCAACAAACGTATTGTCGGGGCCGGGTCCTTTGTTGAAATCCCCGTACCGAACGCCGACGAAAACCAACCCGATTTGCGGAACCCCGTGCAAATCTTGCACGTTGACCGGAACGCGTTGGACTATAATGTTGAGGAACAAAAGCGGTTGCGCGAAGAAATCATTACGGCCGTTGTCGGTCAAGATGAAATCGTAACGAACCGGGATGCGTTCAACGAACAACAGGTAATGGCCAACTTTGAAAGCGTAACCACGGTTTTAAATCGTGTTAAAAAAGGATTTGAAGCCGCGCAACAATGGGTTGATGCAACCATTTGTCATTTGCGTTATGGTCGTTATTTCATTTCCGCAAACGTCAATTACGGAACCGAATTTTACTTGTATTCCACCGATGAATTGCGCAAGCGTTACAAAGCCGCAAAGGATGCGGGCGCGTCCGAATCCGAATTGGATATGATGCAACGCCAAATCATCGAAACGGAATACAGGAACGACCCGATGCAATTGCGCCGAATGTTGGTTTTGTCGGAACTTGAACCATTCCGGCATTTGTCCCGCCAAGAGGTTTCCGAACTGTTTGACAAAAAGTTGGTTTCCGAACAGGATTTGCGCATTAAATTAAACTTTCCTAATTTTGTACGCCGATTCGAACGTGAAAACACCAACATTTTGGATTTCGGCGAAGCGATACCGTACAAACGAAAGATTGAAATTATTACGGCCGAATTTCGGAAATATGCCGATGAACAGAAACCCGAACCGGCCAATGTTTAACCAAATACCGTAAAGACGTATGATTACAAAAGACGGGCGCGATACCCCGATTGAAAAGTTGACCGCCGAAAATTACATTGTCCCCAAGGGCGAAGAAAAGGATTACCACGCCGTTATTGAGGTCGTGCAATTCGACCAAAAGACCGGAAAACGCATTTCCCAACCCCGGGTACAAAAGTTTGGCAAAAAGATTTTTGAAGCCCACGTTTTGAACAGTTTGCGCAAACAGGGTTACACCGTTACCATTTTGCACGACCCGAACGCGTGGTTAAAAGAACAGGCCGCCAAGGCCGAACAACAGGCCAAGGAACAGGCGGAAGCCAAGGCCAAAGCCGAACAGGAAAGGTTTGACGCCGCCGTTGCGGCCGCCGTTGCCAAGGAACTTGCAAAGATGCAAGCCGGAACCGGCGAACCGGCCGAAACGAAGAAACCGGGACGCCCCGCCAAGGACCAAAAAGAAGCCCACGAACAGGGTTCCTAATCAAAGTAACCGTCCCGGGCGAAAAGAAAAGTAAAACGACATTAACCAAAAATTCAAAGGGAAAGAATTATGGCACTTACAACCGAATTATTGAACGCCAACGCCGCGTTGTCCGGCCTGACGGATGAACAGAAAACCGCGATTGTCGAAATGTCCAAGAACGACGAAACCGCCGTTATTGGTCAAAAGACCGGCGAAATTTACGGCGGATTGGATGCGGACATTTTGGCCGCGTCCGGTATCGCCAAGAACGGGGCCGAAAAAACGTATGATTACGCCAAACGTGTTATTGGCGAAATCAAAGGCCAAGCGGGTAACGCCGCCGAATTGCAAAACAAGGTTTCCGAATTGGAAAAAGAGAAAACCCGTTTGGAATCGGTCATTGCCAAGGGCGGCGCGGATGCGGAAACCAAACGTGCATTGGAACAGGCCAAGGCCGATTTGGCAAACGTAACCAAGCAATACGGCGATTTGAAAACCGAATATGACAATGCCAAGGCCGAACACGCCAAAGCAATGTTTATGACCAAGATTGACGGCGAATTTGCCAAGGCAACCGCCGGAATCAAATTCAAGGCCGATTTGCCCGCGTCTGTTACATCCGTTCTGTTACAACAGGCCGTCGAAAAGGTAAAGGGAATGAACCCCGAATACATTGACGACGGAAACGGCGGCAAGGTATTGGCGTTTATGGAAAACGGTACGCCGAAACGAAACCCGGAAAACAACTTGCGTCCGTATACGGCCGCCGAACTTGTTTCCGCCGAACTCAAAACGATGGGTGTTATTGAGGATGGCCGCAAACAAACCGGTGCCGGTTCCCAAGGCGAACAAGGTGGAAGCGGCGGCGGTTCAAAGACCGTGGATATTTCCGGGGCAACATCCCAAGACCAAGCCCACGAAATCATTGCAAAACAATTGATGGAACGCGGATTGGTCAACGGGTCCAAGGAATTTAACGACGCAATGGCGGCCGCGTGGAAAGAAAACCACGACGTGTTAAAGACGTTGCCGATTCGTTAAACCAACAGAAACAACAACACCGGGTAAAGGGTCAATCCGGCAAAAAAACATTAACAATTAAAACATTTGCATTATGTCACTTGTAGCAACCCGTTTGCAAAATTGGCGTGTCGAAAATCCGGAATTTGACCGTAATATGGCCCGCCCGTTGGAATACGGCGCATTGGATTTTTTCATTGAGCAAACCAACGCCGCCAATTCCATCATCAACCCCAACTTGCGCGACCGTGCCTTTGAATCCATCGGCAACACCGTGCAAATCCCCGTTATCAATTACGATGGCGACGTGACCGTTTCCAACGTCCGTTCGTGCGTCATTGCCGACGACGAAAACACGTCCGCGTTGTACACCGTCAATTGGGTAACGTTGGCCGTTGGGTTCACGATGGTTCCCCAACTGTACAGGAACAACGAAATTTCCTATGAACACGATTTTGCCCGCAAGATGGAAAAGGTTTGCCGCGCCCTTGCAACCGCAATGGACGTCCAAGCCATTGCCGCATTGGAAGCAAACAAAACCCAAGTGTTCAAGGATGCGTTGTATTACAACGTCGTTTCCAATTCCGTCCAAATTCCTTGGAACGCCCGTATGGAATTTTTGGCCGATATGAACGCGATTATGAGGGCCAACGCATACCCCGAAATGTTGCACGTCATTGGCGGGGCCGGGTTCGATTCTCTTGTACGCAAGATGGCCGAACACGACATTTACAACGACGTCAACAAGCGTTTGGAATACGACAACAAAGTGTTCCATTACACCAACAACATTGTGAACGGTTCCGGCGTGTTCGCAACCGGTTACATTGTGGCCGATGGCAACGTTGGTGTGTTGACCCGTGTTGACCGCGAAGCGTTGAACCGCACCCGCGCCAATTTCCACGAATGGGACGTTGTACGTTTGCCGTACATTGATTTGCCCGTGGGTTCCCACTATTACACCGCCGTTGGCGACCAATCCGAAATCGCCGGGGCCGCATCCGCCGATATGGTTTGCAACGTCAAAGAGTATTTCGGATTTTCCGTTGACGTGGCCTTTTTGGTTGCGTACAATTCCGACCCCACAACCGTTGCCAACCCCATCATCAAAGTTGAGGTCGCAACCCCCGGCACGGCCAATCCTTTTGCCGCGCCAGTTGAGGTCGTGAACGGCCAAACCAATCCGGTTTATACCCAAGCCGTACAGTAATACGGGAACGGACTAAAACCAACCATTAACGCGGGGACGGGTCACAACAACCCCGTCCCCGTTTTTCATTTTAGAACAGGAAAACAAAATGGTACGATTGCAAGACATACAAACGGCGTTGTTGCCTGTTGTCGGTTGGCAACAGGATTACAACCCACAAAACCAAATTGACGATGCGTTGTGCCAAAGTGAAAGCGGGTTGACGTTCCAAGGTGCGCACCCGCTTGTTACGTTGGCCAATGTCCGGGCGATTATGCCGGACGATTATTTGTACAAATACCCCCAATGGAAAAACGATGTGTCGTATAAGGCCGGGGCAAAGGTAAAGCACAACGGCGTTGTGTGGATTGCATTGGCCGACAACGCCGGTTCCGAACCGGCCGACGGAAATTCCGATTGGGATACGTATAACAGTCTTTCCGACTTTGTGCGCCATTTGACCATTAACGGAATCAATACGGCGGTCCAACAATTCATCCAAGAAAAGCAATTGCAACAGGAAACCAAGAATTTGTTGGAACGTCGCACGTTCTTTGACGGGGCCGCCCGATTGGCCGCCACGATTGACCCGACCGGAAAGATTGTCGGGTTTGAAATCGTCCCGGTCCGTTCGATGGGCGTTACCACGAAAATTGAACGAATCGGTTTGCAAATGGTTGGCGGAACCGGAAAGGTACGTTTGTACCTGTTCCATTCGTCCCAAGTTGCGCCGATGCGCGAAATTGAATTGTACTTTACCAACACCAAAGGCGGGTTCCAATGGTTTACACCGGACGAACCCATATATTTGCCGTATATCCCCGGGACTGATGGCAACGGCAACGATTCCGGCGGCGCGTGGTTCCTTTGCTATAACCAAAACGATTTGCCCGCCGGGATGCAAGCGTTGAACGTTTCCAAGGATTGGTCCGTGGAACCGTGCCAAACGTGTCTTGGCGGTTCGATTGAATCTTGGCGGCAAATGACCAAGTATTTACAGGTTTCCCCGTTCGGGATTCACGCCCCGTTGGACTTTGCCAAATACCCGGAAATGTTCGATATTGGCCAAATCGGTTATACCAACACGATGAATTACGGAATGAACGTTGAAATATCGGTTGGTTGCGATTTAACCGATTTCATCATTTCCCAACGGCAAATATTCGCCACGGTCATACAAAAACAGGTTGCCGCCAACGTATTGCGCACAATAGCAATGAATCCGGATGTTCGCGTGAACCGCAACCAAGTGAACGTCACGCGTGACGAACTGTTGTATGAACTTGACGGCGCACCCACCGGCCGGGCGTCGGGGCTTGGGTATGAACTGAAACAGGCGTACCGGGCTTTGTCTTTGGATACCCGTGGATTGGACCGGATTTGTTTGCAATGCAACAACCACGGCGTCAAATATCGCACGGTATAGTTAATTATGCAAGAAATGGCGTATAACGGGCGTTCGCGTTCGAAATGATAAATTACCCGTCTTTTGAACGAAACGCCCGGAAATCGCCGGAAAATGGCCAAAAACGGGAAATGGGAATATTGAACGACTTACGAACCCGCATTGCGGGCGTTAATGATGGGTTACAGACCGGCGAATTGGTCCGTAACGTTGTCATTAAACACCCGGACGACATTTTGGATTTGCAAAAACAACAGTTGTTCGCCGGGTTGGCGTCCAATGGTCAAGACATACGCCCGTATTATTCCGAAGATTTGAAACCGTCGGGATATTTTTATACGGTTGAATCGGCCAAACGTTATTCCGCTTGGAAAGAATCGGGCATAAATTACCCGTATTCGGCCCAACGCAACCCGGATGCGCCCAACCTGTATATCAATGGCCGTTTTCACGACGAATTGGGCGTACAATTTGACGCGGACACCGTTGGAATCGTCGGAACAACCGGATATTCCAAAGGAATCATTGCAAAATACGGCGTTTCGACGTTCGGTTTAATGATGGCCAATTGGATGGTCGTATTTGTCGAACGTGGCGCATACAACGAATTGATGGACGAATTAAGAACACGACTTTATGGCAACAGTTAACGCACCCATAATCAAAAACCCGGTAATGTTGGACCGCATCATTGGCGAAATTCAAACCGGATTGGTTGAAAATATCCCGTGGTTGGACGTGGCGTTTGGCCGGTCCCAACGTCTTACAAAGATGTTGAACGGGAAACGCATAATTACACCGAACGTGTATTGCGGCGGATGGAACGGCCACGGGCCGAATGATTATTTAGAAGTTTCCCCGGATTCCAAGATTGGCAATTTTTCATTCTTTGAAATTGAGGACCCACAAACCATTGACGCCGGGCCGTGGGCGCGTGAAATCAAAGCCCCGTTCGGGCTGATTGTTTGGTTTGACTTGACCCGGGTTTACGACGACCCGGATAACCGCAACACGGAACAATTGAAAGCCGATATTTTGCACGTATTGAACGGGCGAACCGGATGGCATTTGACGGGCGGCCGAATTGTAATCAATAAAATATACGAACGGGCCGAAAATATTTACCGGGGTTATACGTTAAGCGAAATTGACAACCAATTTTTAATGCACCCGTTCGCCGGGTTTCGGTTCGATGGAATTTTGGAATTTAGCGAAATCTGTTATTTGTAATGATATACACATTATCACACGACAATTTGCACATTGTCAACGGATATAAAACCCGAAAATGGAGTATGCGCAAGGAACTTAAACAAGTTAAAGAAAATGCGCAACCGGGGGAAACAATCGTTTTCGAACGTTCTATGTTTTCATTGAAAATGGAATGGATTTGCCATAACTTTTTGTATTGCATTGGCTACAAACGCGAGCAAACAAAAGACCCGGATTTGAACAACCCGTGCGACCGTCCGGAATGGCAATATATGGTTTGTGGGATTTTAGTATGGATTTTTGTATGGTAGATTTTGTTTGTTGGGTTGCGGTCGTTGCATTGGCGGCCGCGTTCCTTTTGACGTTGGCCACGAAATGGCATTGGTTGGAGTGGTTACAGGTCCACGCGCCAAATGACTTTTTCGAACAACTGTTTAATTGCAAATTCTGTTGTTCGTGGTGGGTTTGCGTTATTATTTCGCTAACTTTGTGCGTGGCAACCGGAAATTGGATATTGTTGGCCACGCCGATTTGTTCAACGCTGATAACCCGGGAATTATGGTAACGGCAAAGATTGGAAAACACACCGTGGAATTTTACGACACAATCGAAGAATTGCCGATTGTGCGTTTTCACAAATACCAAAAGTTATTGTTGATTGATGCGGGCATTGGTTCCGACATTACCGCGTTCGACCAACGCATTGAAAAAACGCGCCGGTTCCTTATGGCCGGGAAACCCGAACAGGCACAACAGGAATTGGAAAATATGCGCCAATGCGTGTTTTTGATTCAATCGGGCGTCAATCCCAAACACCGGGCGTTCGCCGCGTTGGTAACAAAGATTGATGGCCAAGATTGCACCGACATTGGGGACGATGCGTTGGCCGCCATTACGGAAAAGTTGAACGACGTTCCCGAAAGCGAATTGACCGCCCAATTGGAAGCGGTCAAAAAAAAAATTGACGGGGAATTAACATTGTATTTCCCGGCCCTTTTCAACGATTCGGACGTGAAAGAATATTACGACATTTTGCGCAAGCGAACGTTGGAAATTTTGAACGGGATTGTGGCGGGGGTTGACGACCCGGCGGGTGCGGAAATCGTGGACAAATTGACGACGGCGTTAATTACCTATTCCAACCCGAAATTGTTTACCGGTTCCGATGGCGTGGAAATACAGTTTGAACGCCAATTTGAAAACCTTTGTTTGGTTTTGTCGGAACAATTGCACGTCGAACCCAAGAAATATTCCGTTTTGGAATTTTACAACGCGTTCGATTTTGTCAAGGAAAGGGAGAAACAGGCGGAAAAGGCACGGAAACGGGCCAAATTTGGACGATAACAGGCCGGGACGTGTAATTTATCATTTGAGAAACAAAACGCCGTTAAAACGGATTTTTAACGAAAATAACTATTATGGACAATCCGAACCCAATTTATTACCGCGATTTGATTACGCCGGACGATTCGATAACCAATTTGATGGACCAATTGGACGAATTGATTACCAAGTACGACGGGGCAAAACAAAAAATACAGGGCGCGGCCGCCGAAATTGCCAAGGGTATGCAAGGCGTTTCCGGCGCAAGCGAAGAACAACGCAAGGCCATCCAATTGGCAACCGAACAATCCGAAAAGTTGGTTGCCGAATATCGTGACGTAACGACCGCCCAATGGAAAGCGACCCAAGCGTTTGCGGAAGCCGCCGCCGCCAAAAAGGAATCGGCCCAAATTGACAAACTGATTACCCAAATAAACACGTCGGTTGAGGGTTCATATAACAGGTTGTCCGCCCAATACCGATTGAACAAAATTCGTCTTAACGAAATGTCCGCCGCCGAACGTTCCGGGACGGAAGCGGGCCGCGCATTGGAACAGGAAACCGCCGACATTTATGAGGAAATGAAGCGGTTACAGGAAGCAACCGGAAAACACACGTTGAACGTGGGTAATTATGCGGATGCGGCCAAGGGTTTGAAAATGGAATTAACGTCGTTGATTCAACAAATGGCGTATTTGAAAACCCAAGGCGAAACCAATTCGGAAGAATACCAAACGATGGCCGCCCGGGCCGCCGAATTAAAGGACGCAATGGCAGACGCCCAAACAGAGGTTAAGGCGATGTCGTCCGATACCCAACAATTGGATGCGACGATGGGCGCGGCGTCCGCCGCATCGGGTGGAATGTCCGCCGTTACCGGAACAATGGCGTTGATGGGCCAAACATCGGAAACGGCCACGGATGCACAAAAGAATTTGGGCGCGGCCGTGGGTATTGTTTCCGGATTGACCGCCGTTCAAAATGCATTGCAAAAGGAATCCAATTTAATGACCGGGATTCGCATATTGCAAACCAAGGCGGCGACCAAGGCCGAACAATTGGATACGGCGGCCAAGGCCAAGAACACCGCCGCCACGGCCGGGGCAACCGTTGCGCAACGCATATTCAACGCCGTTGCCGCCGCAAACCCGTATGTCCTGTTGGCAATTGCGTTGATAACCGTTGTTGGCGCATTGGTTGCGTTCGCCGCCGGGGCCAACCGGGCCGCAAAGGAACAAACCAAGTTGAACAAAGCGTTGGCCGCCCAATTGGATTATATGGAACAATTGGCCGCATCGGAAACCCGGGCCAATAATGAACGAATCCAAACGTTGCAAAACGAATTGGATGTGGCCAAGGCCCGCAACGCGTCCATATCCGAAACCCGGGCGTTGGAAGATAAAATTTACAACGAACGCGTCAAGGCCCACGACAAACAAATGGAAATATACGGCGAACAGGTTGCCGGATTGGAAGCGAACCGCGCCAAGGTTGAGCAATTGCAAAAAACGCTTTTGGAATTGCAACAGGCCCAAGCCGCCGGAAAGAATCGTTTGCGCGTTGATGTTGACTTGGACGGAAAGGTTGAGAACACCAAGATTGACAAAGCAATTGAAGCCGTCCAAGGACAAATTGACAATTACGGCCGTTCCGTTCAAATCGCCGTTGACTTGCAAACAGAGGGCGCACAAATTTCCACGGACCGCGCCGTACAATTGGCCCAACGCCGCAAGGAATCCCAAGATATTGCCAAGACTGAATTGGACGTGTTGCGTTCGTCGCAAGACGCCCGCATTGCGTTAATAAACGATTCTTACAAGCGTGAATCCGCCCAACTGAAAGCGAACGCCCAACGCCAAATCCAAGACATTCAAACACGGTTAAAGACTGAAACCAATTTGACCGTAAAGGCCCGCCGGGCTTTGAATGACCAAATAAAAGCCATTCGGGCAAAGTTTTACCAAGATTTGCAAGATTTGCAAAACGCTTTTTCCGCCCGGGATTTGGCCGCCCGCCGTGAAACCCAAGACGTGGAAATTGCGTTGATGGCCGACGGGGCCGAAAAGGAACGTACCGCATTGCGTGTGGGATATGAACGCCAAATTGAGGATTTGACGACCGCAATTGCCACGCAACGGGATTTGACCGAAACCGAAATTGCGGAAATGTACAACCAATTGGTCCTTTTGGGCGACCAATACCGCAAGGAACTTGCAGAATTAAATGAGCAAATAACCGTTGACCAATTGAATGCCGATGCGGCCCGGATTCAATTGCAATTGGACGCCACGCGTGAGGGGTCCCAAGAACAGGTTGATTTGTCAATTGAGTTGTTGAAAAAGCAACGTGACATTGAATTGGCACAAAACGCCCAATTGGCCGCCGATGTGCGCCAAAATGAAGCGGACATTAACAAGAAATGGGACGCCATCATATTGAAGCAAACAACCGAATTAACGTCCAAACGGGCGTTGATGTTGTTGGATGCGCAACAGGAATTGGCCGCGTCGGAATTTGCTTTGTTGGATACCAACGAACGCCAAAAAACGGAATTTCAATTGCGGATGGAAAAGGAACGGTTGCAAAAGATATTGGAATTGGATGCGGCCGCCGGTTTGAAAATGACCGAAACCGAACGCAAGACCATCGAAAACACGATTGCAACCATTGAAAAGGAAACCAAGAAATTGCCTTATAACAACCTGTATGAACTTATGGGGATTGGGTTGGACGGCGACCAACAAGATGCGTTAAATACGGCCATTGATTCCGTGAAAGAATCCATTGCGTCAATTGTTGATTCTTGGAACGCCGCCGCTGATGCGGCATTGAACGCCGCCAACGCCCAAGTGGATGCGGCGCAAAAGACTTTGGACGCCGAAATTGAAGCCCGCAACGCCGGTTATGCCAATGAGGTAACGACCGCGCAAAAGGAATTGGAATTGTCCAAGAAAAACCAAGAACAGGCCATAAAGGAAAAGCAAAAGGCCCAAAAGGCCCAATTGGCCATTGATGCAATTACGCAAGCGTCATCACTTATTACCGCATCGGCCAACATTTGGTCGTCGTTGTCCGGAATCCTGTATGTCGGTCCGGCATTGGCCGCCGCCGCATTGGTGGCAATGTGGGGGTCCTTTGCATCGGCCAAGGTTAAGGCCGCCCAAGTTGCCGGGCAAACGGAACAGTACGGCCAAGGTACGGTTGAACTGTTGCAAGGCGGTTCCCACGCAAGCGGCCACGACATTGACTTGGGAACAAAGGCGGACGGAACCCGACGCCGCGCAGAGGGCGGCGAATACTTTGCCATTATTAACAAGCGTAATTCCCGCCGTTACGGCCATTTGATTCCGGACGTAATAAATGCGTTCAACGATGGCACGTTTGCGGACAAATACCAACGCGCAAATGCCGCAATGGGTGGTTATGCCGTCGGGTTGGTTGGCGGCGGAAATACGGACGTTTCCGGGCTTGAAAAGGACGTTGCCGCAATCCGCGAACAGGGCAACCGAACCCAATACGTGGACGGCCAAGGAAACACCGTTATTCGGTACAAGAATTTGACCCGCAAGATTTATAAAAACTAATAAATTTTGATAAGAAAATGAACCCGATTTATAGGTTTCAACTTTCCGCCGGAAATGATACCCGCCAAGCGTTCCCCGTGTATAAGGACGATTTGGCGATTGATTACGCGTTGGAACAGAACCAAGAATTTTACCGGGGCAAATTGTCCGGCAAATTGACGTTCCAAAAAGACGATTACTTGTTTATTCGGTCAAAGGCGTTCGACACGCAATTTGACGTTGTAATATCCATTTCATACGATGGCGGCCAAACGTGGGCCGTCTATTGGTCCGGGCAATTTTGGAAAACGGATTGCAAATTTAATGAGGACGACCAAACCGCGATTGTAACGCCGAACGTCAACGACCGTTACAACGCGGTTTTGGCCGGTATGGATAAGGAATACAATTTGATTGATTTGGCCCCGGTAATCCAACCCGTCAAGTTGGAC
>JAEIGA010015527.1_pt1 | contig 11588 bp, 4 predicted proteins | sample 9270691 | NCBI WGS metagenome assembly JAEIGA01 (sample SAMN17057246, study PRJNA624740) | gut metagenome | biome: biome; isolation source: fecal sample | host: Bos grunniens | place: China: Xizang | collected 2019
CTGAGCATCCAGCCGGCAAATGTAACGGCATAACCTGCCTCCTCAAGGGCTCCAAGTGCAATTGCATTCGGAGGTGTTCCGATAGGAGTACCCATACCACCGATATTGGCTGCGATAGGAATTGCTAGGGCAAGTGAAATTCTTCCGCCGCCGTCCTTAGGAAGGGTTGCAAGGACCGGAGTAAGGAAAGTAAGCATCATTGCTGCCGTAGCCGTATTACTCATAAACATTGAGAAAGTACCAATCACGAGAAGGACTCCCAGAAGCACGAACTTAGGATTTGTTCCGAATGGCTTGAGCATGATCTTCGCCAACTGCACATCAAGGCCCACCTTTGTGGCTGCAAAAGCAAGCACAAATCCACCGAGGAAGAGCATGATTACCGGGTCTGCGAAGGCGGCCATTACATCCTTATAATTTGTGAGATTTCCCACACCCTCCTTTGTAATAAGGAAACCGAGTCCTTTGTTTGAGGTTGTAAGAAGGATCGAAACAATCGCAACCACAGAAGTTGTCCATGTCGGGATAACTTCAAGAATCCACATCAAGGCTGTAAACACGAAAATAGCGATGACTCTCTGCTGAGTGAGGGTGAAAAGATTTGCACCGGTTACAGGGTCAACGCCATAGAAAGATGTCGGCACTAATGCCAGAAAGAAAGTGATGAGACAGACTGCCAGAAATGAGAGGCAGCGTTTAAGGTTCATCGGATGACCTAAGAAATGAAAATAGGACATGGTTATTGGTTATTTTTGGTTATTTCTTTGTTTTAGGAGTGTAAAGTTCGAGAATTAATTTATAAAAAACAAGAGAGCAGCCCCATCAGACTGCCCTCCTGGCGATATATTAAGGTTAGAATTATATCTTGGCGTAAAGTAGTATTATTTTCTTGCGAACTTCACTAAGAATAACACCAATGCCGACATTGCGACTACAGCACCCGTCACATAACCATATACGGAAGAAAGATGCAGGCCGATTGGCGAAACAACGATGAAACTTGCGCAGATGTACGTCAGGAATGTTGCAGGAATTGAACACATCCAATGCGGCTTACCCTTATGGACAAGATAGGCTGCGCTTGTCCAAAGCACCAGAGTTGCCAAGGTCTGATTTGAAATTCCAAGGTAATTCCATGCTGTCGAGAAATCGACCTTGCAGAAGAAGAATGCTACAACAAAGATCGGAAGACAGATTATGAGTCTCTTTCCGATCGGCTTCTGATCGAACTTGAAAAGGTCTGCCAGAGAAAGTCTGAGACTTCTGAATGCAGTGTCTCCCGAGGTGATCGGGCATATGACTACACCTAAAATCGCAATTATAGCTCCCACCTTACCAAGCCAGCTTTTACATATGATATCTACCACATCCGCAGCTGCTGCATTCTTGACCAGGACGCCATTAACAAGTGTTCCTGTTTCAGACATTGCATTATTCAATCCTTCAGGACCACCAAAATATGTGATAGCTGCGGTTGCCCAGATCATTGCAACAATACCTTCAGCAATCATTGCTCCGTAAAAGACAGGACGAGCATATCTTTCATTTTTGAGACAACGCGCCATCATTGGTGACTGGGTGGCGTGGAAGCCTGAAATCGCTCCACATGAGATGACAATGAACATCATCGGGAAGATCAGACTTGTATTATGCCAGTTCTTCAGCACAGACGGTGTCAGTTCCAGTATCTCATGACTTCCGTTCAGTTCTCCGACAATCAGCATCACACCTACGCCCAATGCCATAAAGAGCAGGACAGCTCCCATATAAGGATATATAGAGCCTATGATCTTGTCCACAGGAAGCAATGTAGCAATGATATAATATCCGAATATCACATACAGCCAGATCTGCTTGTCTATGCCAGTAAGGTTCTGAAGAAGTCCTGATGGTCCGATGACGAACGACACGCCGACAGCTATAAGCAGAAAAATAGCTACAGCATTCACGACGCCCTTCATTCTTCTTCCCAGATACTTTGCAGCAAGTTCCGGCATATTCACACCATCATTGCGGATGGACATCATACCCGCGAAGAAATCGTGGACAGCACCCATGAATATGCAGCCAAAGACAATCCACAGATAGGCAGCGGGACCGAAAGCCGCACCCGTAACTGCTCCAAAAATGGGTCCGAGACCGGCAATATTAAGGAACTGTATGATAAAGACCTTCCAGGTCGGCATAGGCTCAAAGTCTACGCCATCTCTCAACGTATAGGCCGGAGTATTCCTTGAAGGTTCAACTCCAAGGAATTTCTCCACAATCTTTCCATATACAAAATACGCTGCAATCAGAAGCAGAACAGCACAGATAAACGTAATCATATTTATTTATTTCACTTCGTAAGAATCAACCACGTGGGCCTTAAGTCGAGCTTTGAATTCGTCTGAAATGAGAGGTGTCTCACCCTCAAGATATTTCTCAAATTTAGGAAGATTTTCCTGAAGATCTTTCACATATTTGAAAATATTTTGAGGATCCGCCATAATGAAGTTCGAGCACTGTGAGACCTTGAGGTATTCAATAGGCAGCATAATTCTTCTGTCTCTAAGTCCCTGTTCGTTCTTATATGGCTCAGAAATGTGCTTGCAACGAGAGAAGATACCCTTCAGTGCATTAAGTTCTTCATCTGAATGTCCCTCAGGAAGCATAAGCTCCACAACAAGTGTGTCATTTACAGACATATCCTTAAGATATACAATCGGTGCAAGATTATTTGCATCATACGTCCACTGTCCGGACTTTGCATATCTGTCATAAGGCATCTCCACACCATTCACCACCACCTTCTCAGGAGTACAGGTATTCATAAAACGAAGTTCATAGCTTCTTGTATCCTTCATACCGTCATATTTTCCCTCACGAGGTGCAATAGTCATAACGACTTTATTATCAGAACGAGTCTGGGTAACCTTCGTAATGGTGTAATCTGTCTCGTAGTTTCGGCTCAAGCCATCATCCTCATAATATGCCAGCTGGCCGTCAGCTCCTGGTATAGCAGTCAACACCAATGTGTCACACGGAACCTGGGTAGTACGCACGTGTGCCGGGTTCATTGGGATAATCGATCCAGCCTTCACATACCAAGGATTATCATTGATTGAATAGCTCAAATCTCTCTCCTGGCCACCCTTATACATTGTTCCGGTAGCCATATCGAACCAGTCGTTTCCTTCAGGGAACCACATATCGATAGTTGCGATTCCTGTCACCTCGTCTCCTGGAACAGCAATACAGGTTGCCAGAATGTCATTTCCGAACATAAACTGACGTTTATATTTATATGCTTGCTCTGCCTCAGGATAATCATAATACATAGGATAGCACATAGCAATACCAGTATCAAAATTTCTGCGAGCCGCATTATATATATAAGGTATAAGAGCATAGCGGAGGTGGAAAGCCTCGATCATCTGGAACATATAGTCCGGGAAAAGCCAAGGATAGCGCTTGCAGTCCGGATGCTTGGTCGGATGAATCTTGTAGAATGGAGAGAAGACTCCATACTGAAGCCAGCGAGTATATCTCTCAGGATTTTCTGTTCCCTTATGACCGTGGAACATATGTCCTCCGAGGTCGTGTCCCCAATAACCATAGTTCACATTTGCTGAAGTTGCTGTGAACTGAGGCTGATATTCAAGAGACTCCCAAGTGATAATTGTGTCGCCAGAGAATCCGATAGGATATCTATGTGAACCGAGACCTCCCCAACGATGGTAAAGGAAAGGGCGCTGATCAGGATAATTCTCCTTAGCATAGTTGAAGAATACGTGATTCAACCAGAATGTATTAGACAGTCCAGGATTGTATTTTGACTCCTTCCACTGCTGCCAATCAAGCCACCAGAAAGTATTTCCCTGCTCTTCGATAGGTCTCAACACAGCCTTATAGTAAGCATCTGCCCATTTCTTTTCGTCAATCTTGAAAGGCACAGATTTACCTGGTTGATCCCAGCCATATTCCTCACAGAAACGGTCATAACACTCTTCAAATGGCTGGATTCCTGATGCAGGATGAAGATTAAGAGCCGTTTTGAGTCCAGCTCCGTTAGCCCATCGGAACATCTGATCAGGTGCAGGAAAGAGTTCCTTCTGCCAAGTATATCCGGTCCAACCGATACGCTGACCATACTCATCGAGTTCAGGATCTTTATCCAATCCCCAGGTCTCGTGCCAGTCCATATCAATGATAAGAACATCAACAGGTATGTCAATAGAACGGAATCTTTCAATAATATCTCTCAACTCGCTGTCCGAGTACTGCCAATAGCGGCTGTACCAATATCCGAAAGTGTAACGTGGAGGAAGTGGTGCAGCACCTGCAATCTTTGAATAATCACCTAGAGCCTTCTTATATTCGTGACCATACGCGAAGATATACCAATCAAGATAATTCTCCTTCTCAGGACGCGCGGTAACCCAACCTGTCTCATCCATCAAATAGTTTTTAGTGTCATCAACGACAGCCCAACCATCACGGGAAAGGAGTCCCTTCTCAAGCGGGTCTTTAGTTGTGTGGAGGCTTCCATCGACATTATCAAGAGTACGGGTTGTTCCCATAAGATTACCCTTATCATCCGCACCAGGAGTCCATACGGTCTTCACGCCAGCTGTAAGGAACTCGACTTTAAGGTTAGATGCATTGAAAGGGCCTGTTCCATCAACATAAGTCAAGGTCACATCATCAGTCTTGATGGTAACCTTCTTGCCAGCCTTCTTCACCTTGAATTCAGGTACAGGAAGATTACGATTGATGAAAGTAAGTGATGCACGGTCTTCAAATGCACCATTTTCGCTCCACTCCATACGGATAAGCTGAGATGTGAGCACAGAAAAGCGTGCGTTGCCGGCAACTACAACAGCCTCTTCGGCAGCTTTCGGATTGTCCACAGACTCAGCAAAAGCAGTGAGAGCAGTCACCAAGGATACAAAAAATACGAATAGAATTCTTTTCATAAAAAATGTTATAATTAAAATTTATATGTCAATCCTAAATTCACTTCGAATGGTCTCATGTACTTTCCGGACATGAGATATCCGTCAAGCTCTGATGCATCAGAAATTGTATCTGCGACATCAATACTTCCTTTCGGTCCTCTCTGGAACAACCAGTTCACCACATTAAGAGAAATCTTGATGTCAGATGTCACCTTGTAGTCAATTCCACCGAAGGTCTCCCATCTGCCCTTGAAATATGCGAGATTGGTTCTTGATGCATACTGGCGGCTGAAATATCTGGCACTTGCCCAGAATCTCCAGTCTTTGTAAGTGTACGAAGGGTCAATTTCCAGCATGACACGCGAAATTCCCGTCACATAATTTCCGGTATATGATATTTCACTTGTCGAGCCGTCACTGAAGGTAAATACGTTATCGTAATTCTTGTACTTAGGATCCTGGAAAGTGAACATCAGGTGCAGATTGAATCCGTCCCAATGGAAATTACCATCAAAGTTGAAGCCGAGAGTACCGATACCATACTGAGCAGTATAGTCCTGAGTTTCGCTGACGCCACCGATCTGCTTTGTCACTGAAACTGTTGCTGCATTATTCCAGCTGGTGATATATGACACCATTGCAGTTGCATCCATCCAATTGTTCTGATACATGAGACCACCTCTTCCCATCGCATTACCGATAGCCTTGAGGGTCGGTATCTTTGTGGCCTTGAAATAGCTTACAGACTTGTTGGTAATGCTGTAGAATCCTTCAGACATGAAGAAGAATCCATCAAGCAACCTGTATGTAGCATATAAAGTTCCGGCATAGTCCAGCTTACGAAGTGTCACATTACTTTTCTTGGCTACACCGTTATTAAGATAGAAGCCTTCTGTCTTCTTATTACCTGCAGTTGACTCATCAAGCACAGAAGCACCATCAATGCTTTGGTAAAGAGGGCGGAGTCGCACTCCTGCCCTGAGAAGGAAACGGTCTGTAATATTCCAGTCATCGAATGCATATGCTGTTGCAGACCATCTTATTCCTTCTGCATACTGTGCATTCATATTATATCCCCATGTGGATTTACCATCCTGATATATTCTCTGCGGATTTGCTTCCACCGTATGAGCTATCCTTGTAGAAGCAGTCTTTTCATACTGATCGACATAATAAATCTCCGCACCAAGGTTAAGGTCATGTTTTTCCCACTTCTTATTAGCCTCGAACAATGCAGTAACATCTACAGACTTTGAATCTACTATGCTGACTACTCTGTTCTGGATTTTTCCACTATATGAAGAGCCATCTTCAAGGGTTGTCGCCTTACCATTCTTGAGCAAACCATCTGTAGACACGTCGATACCTGAAACTACGGATTTCACCCAATTGTTCTTCGGAGCAACACAGCCATGAAGGAATCCGTTCAATTCCCAGCCGGAATCTGTATCATACTTTCCTTTTACGAGAATATCATGAATCTGTCTGTTATCCATCTTGCCGATATTTCCTGTCTTGAGAGTTCCTGTCGTAAGGTCCATATACGAAATCTCGTCATTAGCAGGGAAATAGCATGAACGACCAAGCTTATATCCATCAATCTCGCTGATGGAGCCATCACCGTTATAATAGAAAGGTGCCTCGCCGTATCCTCCAAGATTGTCTTTTGAAAGCGACAGTTTATAGATGATGTCGATGTTTGCATTAGCCCATCTCTTTGACAAAGCAGCCTTGAAGATCTGCTTATTGTCTACAAATGTTCTTCCCGGAGCATTGACACTGGTAGGGTTAAGGTTCACATATGCACCCAGTGAATAATACCAGCCCTTCTTGATCGGTCCGCTGACAGAACCGTCGAAGTTGATCAGACCGAAGGTAGATGTCTTAAAAGAAAAGGCTCCCGCGTGCTCATCACCGCCAAGTCTGGTATAGGAGTCCACAACCATTCCTATGTCACCTGTCCTGATCACAGACTCAGAAAGTCCGCGTAATCCCACTGACGAATACGCGTTACCTCCTGCCCAGTGATAGAATCCTTTGACAAAGCTATACGAGTGCTTCACGCCATCTTCACAGATAGCAGCACCGTTGTCTCCTGTCGGAAGACCGATTGAAATCTCTCGAGGCATTGAGGCAGATTCAGCATTAAGCATGACACCTCTGTCACCACCAACCTTTAAAGAATCCGCGTCTTGAGCGAACACGGAAGAACCCACTGATAGCCCTACTACAACTACCGCCTTTCTAAATGAACTCAAATTCATATTCTATATAACTATTTACTTCTGACTTATCTTTTCCCTATACAAACTTGGACTCACTCCAAACTGCTTCTTGAAACATGTTGAAAAATATGCATGTGACCGGAAGCCCGTCCTTATGCTGACCTGCTCGATTGACAGGCTTTCATCCTTCAGCAAGTCCGTAGCCTTTTTCAATCTGCTTATGAGAATGAATTCATTAGGACTGACGCCAATGGTTGTCTTCATCTTCTTGAACAGACTGGAAACGCTCACACATGCCACTTCGGCCAATTTCTCCACATTCAGAGACTCATCATCAAGATGCTGCTGGACATATTCATCCACTATCTTCATCACCTTGATGTTATGATCATGAGTACTCTGTTCCGCCACCTCAGAAGCATTACCTTCCGATTCCGCGATAGCATCTCTTAGATTTAACTGATTCTGAATTACCACGAGTAGTTCTTTTATTGAAAATGGTTTTGTCATATATGCATCAGCTCCGTACTGAAGTCCTTGAAGTTTGGATGTATCATCAGCCAGCGCTGAAAGCATTATGAACGTTATATGTTTGGTTGACGGATTATTCTTTACCTCTCGACAAAGCTGAAGTCCGTCCATCTCCGGCATCATCACATCACTGATTATGATATCTGGAAGAGTATTGGTGCATCTGTCCAGGATGTCAAGTGCTTCACGACCGTTTCTTACAGCAACAACATGATATGTCGATGACAGCTGACGCTCCATGAACTCACGCATATCATCACTGTCTTCCACGATGAATATCGATCTTCTTGACTGAGGGATATCCAGATAAGGCAACTGACTGATAGGACTTTCTTCCACAATGCCACTCTCGACAATCGGTATCGACAATATGAAACGGTTGACATTGATATCATCATCCATCTGCAGAGTACCATTCAGCAATTCAGCAAAATTTCTGCTCACATACAGGCCTATACCTGTTCCAGTTTCCACACTGCTTGTGTCAACAAATCTCTCAAACGGTTTGAATATCCTGTCTCTGGAATCCAAAGGCACTATGACACCGTCATTTTCAAGTATGACCTTGAAGACCTCTTCCTCTCGAAGGAGAGTCAATTTCACTTCGGAAGATGAATACTTCATGGCATTGGCCAGAAGATTATTCATGATCTTATCCATTGCTATCTTATCCACCCTGCATGTCAGAGGTTCATCAGGCAGATTCAGCTCACAGCGCAAGCCTTTGGTCTTTGCAGCTATCTGGAATCTGTCAAACACCACCTGCACCAGATTGCTGACGTTGTATTCCGCTATCTTGAGTTCGTATCCTGTGCTGTTTATCCTCTTGAAATCCAACAATTCATCCAAAAGCTGACTGAGCTTGTCAGAGTTTCTGCCGACCACCTGAAGATCATTTACAAGATCCTTGTTGGATGAAGATGAGTATCTCTGTATCAGATCATCAATCGGTCCTTTGATCAATGTCAGAGGAGTACGTATCTCATGAGCGATATTCATCAGGAACTCTACCTTCGATGTATAATACTGCTTCTGACGCTGGACTTCAAACTTCTCACTCTCTCTTCTTGCTGCAGCTCTGGCAGTGCGTACGCTTCTTCGTCTTGTCAATCTCTCCACCGTAATCAGTATTGAGACAAACAGAAGGACATATATTACAAGAGCAGGAACAGACGCCATCATATGTGGTTTGACCACAAAAACTTTTGTAATCTCATTATTGCAGGCAGTTCCGTCAATCCTCATTGATCGGACTCTCAATCTATACGTTCCTTTTGAAAGTCCTGAAAGAGTGATCTTTCCCTTATATACAGGAACCCACGAATTGCTCAGTCCATCCACCTTATATTGGAGAGTGCTCTTTCTTGGCTTGCTATATGTCACATCAGACACACCGATCTGGAGAGAATTCTGATTATGAGCAAGGACGATACGGTCCTTTGTCATATCGACATACTTGAGTTCATCTCCCAGATTGCCGAGCAGGTGAGCTCCTGTAAAGATCAGTTCTGGCACATTCCTGTCAGATTTCTTGAACAGTTCATGATTGAATGACACCATGCCGTCATACAATCCTGCATACATGATTCCGTTTGATGCCATACAGAGGGAAAATTCTCTGAATTTACCCGACATCAATCCATCATTTCCTCTGAAGAACACGGAGGTTCCGCGAACCGGATCCAAGACTACGATTCCCTCGCTGGATGTGATCCATATGTGACCATCCTGATCTTCAGCTGCAGCACGGAACATGCTGGTGCCATGCTGCTGAGGTGATGTGTATGATCTGATCTCTTTATGATTGAAATCTATACATGCCACACCCTTGTTAAGGATGGAAACCCAAAGATTTCCTTTTCCATCAAACACCAACGGCTGAACTCCTGCCGATGATATCATTTCAAGGTTTTCTGTGTTGTCTGGGAAAAATTCCTCAACGTAACGTACTCTGCCCTGCTTGAAATTGAACAGCGGAGCATTCTGACCTCCCGTCCATACTGATGAATCAGGAGCAGAGATCAATGCTCCAGTCCTTATCTTCTCAACCTGAGGGAAGAAAAATTCCTTAGGCTTGCCTGATGCAAGGTCTATGAATGAAATTCCATTCCTGTTAGAGACCATCAGTGTGTCCTGTGCATAATCTTCGATATGATATACACATCTTGAGAATTCCGGGAAGGTCTCCACAGCCAGAGTCTTTCTGTTGAGTCTGACAAGAGGATCTGTAAAGGAATAAGAACCCACCCAAAGATATGGTCCCTGCACCTTGAGAGCAAGGATATTATCAGTCTTTATCGGCAGTCTGACTTTCTCAAGAACTCCAGTCTGAGGGTTATATCTCTTAAGTCCTCCGTTTTCAGATCCCATCCATATTGTACCTTCCGGATCCTCCACGATAGTTCTTAATCTCTGGCTTGCCTGCGGGTACTTGCTTGCCGGATAAAAGTAGTTTATCTCAGCTGTATTCTTATAAAAGACATAGACACCCTCATGGACAGTACCGACCCAGAGATTGCCCTCCCTATCCTTGCAGACAGCACGTATCGACTTGTCGTTCAAGGCATACAGGTCAGTGCTTTCCTCCTTATAGTGTCTGACTACATTCAGATTATTGTCCGCAAAGACCAATCCACGGCTCGTCGCCAATGCAATGGTTCCATCATGGAGCTTGAGTGCATCGTTGACATCTGACCAATCCTTTATAGTTATCTCTCCTGTAGTGATGTTATAGATGAATGTTTCATCTGCAACTCCAGCAATGAGTTTTCCATTGTAATGTTCGATGTTCTCGATGCCAGGAAACTTAAGGAAAGGATTCTTCGCCTTTACAGACAGCGGACTTGCGACACCTTTATCAAAGGTTCTCAATGTATATATGCCTCTGTCCCTTACCAGAATATATATGGTACCGTCATCCGATGAGCACAAGGACGCAGAATAGTAATTTCCTCCCCCGTTAATCTTTATAGGAGTACATTCATAGGTCTTTACATCAATACAGAACGCACCATTTTCTCTCGCGGAGACAATTATCGAGTTATCTGCAGCTCTGACAATCTTGGTCACATGAGTCGTCCTGTCAAATTCTGGAGCCTGGTAAGAGACCGCTTCGTTTTTGCTTGAATCAAAACGGGAGAGTCCTGAGGATGAAGCTATCCATATATCATTGTTTACGTCTTCGCACAGATCCTTGATGGAAAGATATCCCGGATTATTGACAGGGATGTCGATTTTCCTGCATTCATTTCCATCATAACGATACAATCCATCCTGAGTTCCGATCCAGATATAGCCTTTCGAGTCCTGAAGAATCGTAGTTGCATAGTGATGAAGTCCAGCTCCTTCAGGATTGAAACGATGTACCAGATACGGCTCCGCCTCCTTTGCCATACAATGAAGTGACAAAAGAACAGTAAACAGAATATATGAAAGGAACCTTTTCATTTACTTTTTAGTAACAACAAAAAATGTCGGCAGTCTCTTTTCGTTCTGCTGCAGGGCATCATTACCCTTCATCCACATTGGTGCAGAACCACAGCTTCTCCAGAAGCAACCTCTTCGTAATTTAGTCGAGATTCGTATTCACAACTGCGAAGAATTCTCCACGAGGGGCAAGTTTGAACATATCTCCGTTTGGATAGGCTCTGAACTGATACTGCAATGTTGCCTCTTTAGGCGACTTTACTGTCCAACTACCATAAACATACACAAGACCTGACTCATCAGCAGCCAATGCGTAGATCATTGAAGCCTTGCGGCCCTCTGCATCCACAAGTGGACCATGGTCAGTGATCACATTGTGGTCATCTCCCTCCTTAAGCGATACACTTCTGAGGTGCATCTTATAATCAACGTAGTTAGAATCGGCTGGGGTCAATTCGCGTGCATC
>JAEIGA010015528.1_pt1 | contig 11587 bp, 4 predicted proteins | sample 9270691 | NCBI WGS metagenome assembly JAEIGA01 (sample SAMN17057246, study PRJNA624740) | gut metagenome | biome: biome; isolation source: fecal sample | host: Bos grunniens | place: China: Xizang | collected 2019
AGGCACAGGAAGCCGGCATTAAGTAACAAGGGAGGCTCCAAAGCCTCCCTTTTTTCGATAGGAGGGAAACCCAATGACAATTGCGGAAGCGATTACCAAGGTGGATGCCTTGAAACCCAACACTTACCCGGCAGAGAAGAAGGTCGAGTGGCTGTCTTCGCTGGATCACAGGGTTAAGAGTCAGATCATCGATACCCACGAAGGTCAAGATCCCAAGTATTTTTATGGCTACGATAGCCGAACCAGTCATGAGACGGAACTGCTGGTACCTGCTCCCTACGATGAGATGTACCTGCACTGGCTGGAGGCCATGATCGACTACTACAACAGTGATGATGACCGTTACAACAACGCAATCATTCTGTTCAACAATTCCTACAAGGGCTACAAGGAGCACTACACACGCAACCATATGCCCACAAATCAGGGGAACCGGTTCATTTTTTAACGAGGAGGGAGAGACATGGAGTACCCTACTCTCAATGTAAAGCAAAAAAGCAGACAGATGTCGGATGTCTTCCTTGGATACAACCACAATCTGCGGATCGGAGAAGATGAGTTCTATGACATGAGGAACATGACTTCCGACTACTATCCTGTCCTTGCTCCGAGAAAGAAGCGAGGCGTCTATAGGAATGGTATTAAAGCCAACGGCATTATTGCCAAGGACAAGCTGTGCTATGTAGATGGCTCTGCTTTCGTAATTGGTGATGAGCGCATCGAAATGGGGCTGACCGACAGCACCAAGGATCTTATTTCCATGGGCGCTTATGTCATCATCATGCCTGACAGAAAGTACATCAACACCATCACGGATAAGGATGGCAAGTACGAGCATGGCGATATCGATGCTACCTTCACCACAACATCCAAGGTCACATTTACAATGTGTACCATCACAGGCGAGGACTACTACGAACAGGGCAATGAGCCTCCGCAGCAGAGCACAGCACCCACGAATCCCAAGAACGGAGATCTTTGGATCGACACATCGACCACTCCACACACACTTAAGAAGTATTCTTCCTCCAGTGAGATGTGGGTGAGCATCGCAACAACCTACATCAAAATCAAGGCCACAGGCATTGGTTCTAAATTCAGCCAGTATGACGGCATAAAGCTGTCCGGCATCGAGGGCACACTTGAGGAGCTGAATGGAGCACACGCACTGTGGGGTTGCAAAGATGACGAGATTATCATCACAGGCATTCTTGATAAGGTCACTATAAAGGGTGGGAATATCACTGTTTCGCGCAAGATGCCCATCATGGACTTTATCGTGGAGTCCAATAACCGCCTGTGGGGTTGCAGATACGGTACAGATGCAGACGGCAAGACCGTCAACGAGATCTATGCCTGCAAGCTGGGCGATTTCAAGAACTGGGACTGCTTCATGAATCTCAGCACCGACAGCTACAGAGTCTCCTGCGGCTCTGATGGAAAGTTTACAGGTGCCATTACCCACCTTGGATTCCCTCTGTTCTTCAAGGAGAACTATATCCACAAGGTGTATGGCGATTATCCTGCGAACTTCCGAGTGCAGGATACCGCCTGCAGAGGTGTACAGAGGGGCAGTGACAAGAGTCTGGCCATCGTCAATGAGACCTTGTTCTACAAGTCCGGCAATGCTGTGTGTGCTTATGACGGCTCTCTGCCTGTGGAAATGTCCACAGCTTTGGGCGAGGAGCGCTACAGCGATGCGGTTGCAGGCGCTCATGGCAATAAGTATTACATCACGATGAAAGGCGCAGATGGGAAATACCATCTGTTCGTATATGATACGGCAAAGGCTATGTGGCACAAGGAGGACAACCTCCATGCGGATTGCTTCTGCTCGTATACGAACGAGATGTACTGCGTTGATCATGGCACAAAGCATATCATCACCATGCTCGGCAGTGGAACCCAAGATGGCGAGAAAGTGCCGTGGATGGTGGAGACAGGCCTTGTTGGTATGTCTCTTCCTGATATGAAGTACATCTCCAGACTGCTGATCCGTATGTCCCTTGAGGTCGGTGCCAGTGTGGCAATCAGCATCCAGTATGACTCCATCGGAGACTGGGAGCAGGTGTGCAACATGACGGCAACGAGCCTGCGTAGCTTCGCAGTGCCGATCCGTCCGAGGAGATGCGACCACTTCCGCATCCGCATCGAGGGTGAGGGAGAGGGCAGAATCTATTCCATCACCAAGACCATTGAGAAGGGAAGTGATGTATCGTGAGCATCAAGTTTCGCTACCCGAACATCACTGGCAAAAAAGAGAGTGAGCAGATATCGCAGATCAGGAGTTATCTGCACCAGCTCGTGGAACAGCTCAACAACGAACTGCCCAACATTGGCACAGGGGATGGCGTTACGCAGTCTGCAGAAACGAATCAATCCCAGACCTATTCGGTGCAAGGTGGGGAGCTTAGTTACTATGAGCTTCGCTCCTTGGTTATTCAAGAACTGCAGAAGGTCGAGAGACTGGTCGCAGAGTTTGAGCAGAAAATGGAAGACGGTTCTTTTGACGGACATACACCCCAAAAGGGTGTTGATTACTTCACAGAGGATGAGATTGCCTCTGTAGCGAAACAAGCTGCAGGGAAGATTAAGTTCACTCTGGATGAAGACGGAAATCTTTACTACGAAGTGGAGGAATAACAATGGCAACCAAAATTAAAAATGGCGGCTTTTCTTACAACGCATTTGATCCCATGGCAGATGCCCAAACCAAGAAGGCTTGGGATGATCTTCAGAAGAGCAACGCAAACAAGCCTGTAAACTATACCCCTGTGTGGCAGGATGAGGCAGATTCCTATCTCAAGCAGTATCAGGACAGAGGTCCCTTCTCCTATGACTACAATGCTGATGCGCTGTATCAGCAGTACAAGGACAACTATGTCAAGCAGGGGCAGATGGCAATGATGGACACCATGGGTCAGGCGGCAGCGCTGACCGGTGGCTATGGCAACTCCTATGCACAGACCGTTGGTCAGCAGGCATACAACCAGCAGTTGGGCCAGCTGAATGCTGTTATGCCTGAACTGTACGGCATGGCCTATGACCGCTATCAGCAGGAGGGACAGGAACTGCTCAACCAGTATGACCTTTATATGGGCCGTGAGGCGCAGGAGTACAGCAAGTATCAGGACAGCCTCGACAACTGGTATCGTGAGAACACTATGCTCCAGGACACCTATGACACCCTTTATAACCGTGCGTACGGCAACTGGGAGCTCGGCTACAATGCCGCATGGGATTCCTATCTTGCCGATCAGGAGAACACGAGCCGTATCGAGGCGGCCAAGATCGAGGCAAGCAAGGGGCCTGAGTATACCAAACTCGAAGTTGGTAGTGATGCGTATAAAATCATCACCAATGCCATTAAGGGAGCAAAAAGCCTTGACGAACTGAAACAGCTCATGTCTGAGTATTCTGCATTTAGGTATGACCCCAAGTTGCTGGGCGAGTTGTCCAAGGCCAAGAAAAAAGAATTGACACCCAAGGATGTTCCGCGCAACTATGTGCCCTATGACCCTGAGTTTGTTCATGCGATCATCAAGTAATGGTCTTTAAGATATACCATAAAGGAGGAATGGTGAATGGCAGATAAATACTGGTGGGAGGAAGACGAGAAGCAAACGGTCAAACCGGTGGCTTCTAAATCCAACACACAAGCAGAAAAGAAATACTGGTGGGAAGAAGACTCCAATCAGGGTAGCAGTAACAGTTTTTGGTGGGAGGACGGAACAGTTGCAAACACCATTGGTGCCGATATTACAAATCGTGTGAACAACTGGCTCAAAAACCACAACAGCTACATCTCCGACTACCAAAAGCGGTATGAAGGTAGAAAGTATACTTACGAGGATGCCTATGTAAGTGACTCTGCTGCGTGGTTGGATCATATTACCAAGAGCAAAAACAGCTCCTATGAGGAAGCGAATGCCATTCTGTCCTACATGGATCAGTATAAGGACTACCTCGATGCTGACTGGGTGAGCAAAGTTCGGCAAACTATCGTCAGCGCCAAGGGTGTTCAGTCCAAAATGCTCGAAGGGGCTACCAACGATAGCGAGTTTTGGGCGAAGTTCAATCCCAATGAGGATCAGGTTGCCGCTGGTTATACTGCCGAGAAGCTCTATGGTGAGTGGCAGGCTGACAGCAAACAATATGCCGATGATCAGGTCTTTGATCTTGAAGCAGGCGTGGTGGAACTGGAGGCCCTCAAGAGAGATCGGGATGCTTGGCTTGCAGATCAAGAGGAGAAAAGAAAGCAGGCACAGAGCGAGGAGTCCTTCTGGGATAGTTTGGGCAGATGGCTGGGTACTACTCCGGACACCACTATTCCTCTTGCCGGTGCTACCGATGTAATTTCCAGCCAGCGGCCTACCAATGAATATGACAAGCGGATAGCTGAACTGGAAGACCAAATCGAGCGAGCAAAGTATGTGCAAGGCTATGAAGGCTACATGGCTAATATGGATGCAGAAGACTATTCTGCCAATAGCCAGTATGTCAGCACGAGAACGGATGTGGCAATGGATGATGCTCGTTGGGGTGTGGGTGGTGTATATTATGATGAGGGCAAGCTCTTCGGTGACATTGACTATGACTACATCAACCGCCATCCGGATGCTCTCACTGCACGAGGGAGAAATGATACGGAATCAGGTTCGTACTTTGTCGGAGCAGACGAAGGCTACCTAAAGACCATGTCGGATGACGAGATCGGTGTATACAACTATCTCTACAAGACCCAAGGCAAGGAGTCTGCAAATGCGTTCAAGGACTTTATTGAAAGTGATCTGCAAGGCAGAAGAAGGGTACTGGATCAGGCTTTTTGGGCAGCTCAAGCAAAAGAAGACCCTGTTGGCTCGTCTGTATTTAGCACATTTATTTCTCCGTTGAAGGGCGCAAGCTATGTCGGTCAGGTGGCCGATATGTTGGATGACGGCAAGCTCGACAAAAACGCAGGATACAACCGCTTTTCCTACATTCCCTCTACGATCCGTTCTCAGGTATCTACCACCATAGAGAGAAGCGGTAATTGGGGAAAGGTTGGTAGCTTTGCCTACAACACAGGCATGAGCATGGCAGATTTCCTGCTTACAACCGCTGTCAGCGGTGGAAATCAGGCAATGTCCTTGGCGATCATGGGCACAGGCGCAGCCGCTGATGCAACCATTGCCGCCAAGGAAAGAGGCCTTGAGGACTGGCAGGCATTTACCCTTGGCACAATTGCCGGCATTGCCGAAGTTGCAATGGAGAAAATTTCCCTTGGTGCGTGGTTAGATGGCGATATGTCCGAGGGAGCACTCAAGTATATCCTGAAAAACGCATTTTCCGAAGCAGGAGAAGAGGCTGGTACGAGTGCGGTCAACCTGCTTGCTGATGTCATGATTTCCGGTGACAAGAGCGAGTGGAAGGTGGCAATGCAGAAATACATGGACGAGGGAAAATCTGCACAGGAGGCATTTGGTTTGGTTGCGGCAGAGCAGGCTGCACAAATCGGTTTGGATGCACTGGGCGGTTTCCTTTCCGGCTCGGTTATCGGTGGCGGTACCTATATGGGTGCCAGCATTGGCTCGGCTATTAAGTATGGTGGCATTGCAAAGAGCAAGGCTTTTGCACAGAAGTTGACGGCTGAGGGCATTGAACTCAACCCCGACAACCAGTATGTACAGAAGATGAAGAGCAAAGTGGAAAAGGGCAAGAACCTCACCGGTATGCAGGTCCGCAATATCCTTGCTGCTAATCAGGAGCAGATTACTGCCAATGACATGAAAAAGATCCAGCAGGCCGCTGAGAAGAGACTCACAGATCTGGGTGAGACCAATGATGCATCCAAACTGGCAGAGATCGCTACCAAGTGGGCTACCGGGCAGGAGATTACTCGCGCTGAGAGGAAGCTCCTCACCCATAGCGAGTACGGTTCCAGAGTGGCACACGATTTACTTCAGGATAGCGTTGTTGAGGAGGTCAATTCCGAAGGGTATGGCAGCAAGGCGATCCGTTCTGTTTTGGGAAAGATGGCAAGCATGGAACACCCCAATGCTTACAAGTCTCTGGAGAGCCGTATGGAGGGCGAAACTCCTGCGAAGGTATCTGATACCGGCAAGGCTGTAATTCGTGCTACAGGAAAAGAGGTCGACCTGACAAGCCCCAAGATCAAGTCCATCTCCAAGGACAGTGTGGTTTTGGAGGTAGATGGTAAGGATGTCAACATTGATGACATTGACTTTGCAAATGATGATCAGTGGAATATGTTCAATGCCCTTATAAAGGTAGAACACATCACACCCCTTGTTGCAAGTGACTTTGTCGCAAAGGTGGATATGTCCAAGCCGCTGTGGGATCAGTTGAACGGCATGGATGAGGCTTTCACCTACGGCTTCTACAACTACTCCGAAGCAGATCTCAATGCAGGACTCTTTACCAGCAATCTCACGAAGGAACAGCTCAATGATGCGTATAAGCTGGGACAGTATGAGAGAGGAAAGAGCGACCTCGACAGCGATGCTCCTGCTGTTAAAATGCGGACTGAGGCCGATGCGAAGCTGAATGCGGAGCAGAAGACCGCAAAGCAGAAGGCGAAAATCGAAGCCAAGGATGTGGAGGTTTACTTTGAGGACGGAAAATCCGTTGTCAAGTTCGATGAGCACAACAAGAAGTACGATGCGAAGAGAACGGCTGCGGTTAATACTGCAAAGTTCCTCTCCAAACTGGGCATCGGTGGCAAATACTACTTCTTTGAATCCTATATGAAGGATGGTGTGCGTGTCTACAAGGATGCCGATGGCAACGAGGTAGAAGCGCCCAACGGCATCTACAAGGATGCTGACGGAAGCATCCACATCGACCTGAATGCAGGCGAAGACGGTCAGGGAACTGCGTTGTTCACCATGGGCCACGAGTTGACCCACTTTATCAAGGCGCAGTCTAAGAAGCAGTTTAAGGTTCTTGGTGACCTTGTGAAAGAGGCTTTTGATAAGACCGAGCTGTCTATGCACGAGCGAGTGCTGGAGAAGCAGAGTTTCCTTGAGAGCAAGAGAGGCAAGAAGGTATCTTATGACGAGGCCTACGAAGAAGTGGTTGCAGATGCCATGTCTACCATGATCTCCGATGGCAGCTTCTATGATAAGCTGATGGAAATCAAGGTAAAGGACAAGGGCCTGTTCAACACCATCAAGCGGTTCTTCCAAAAGATGATCGCCAAGTTCAACAAGGCCTATGCAGAGCTTACTCCTGACCAGAGGGATGCACGAGACATCCGGGCGATGAAGGATATGTTCGACAAGATCCAGACCGCCTTTGTGGAAGGCCTTGTGGAAGCAAGTGACAATTTCCAAGCAAGTGAGCAAGCACTGGCAGAAGCAGGCATCGCAGTAAGTGAAGAGACTGACTCCGGATCTCTCCTGTCTGTAAGAGATGTGCTGAACGAAAAAGACCGCAAGAAGGTTGCACAGGCGCTGGCTGATCGGTTCAATGTAACCGAAAAAGAGGCGATGGAGTGGCTGAAAGCGGAGACTTCTCTGGCAAGCATCATTCTCAACCCCAAGTATTCTGCTTTCCTCGACTACGAGGCAGATCCCAACGAAGTGGCGATCAAGCAGAATTCCGACTATCCGCAGGGCACCGTGGACTTCTCGAACATCTGCAAGAAGAGAAGAGAGTTCACCCAGGTCATGAACAGAATCCTCCGCAATTTCCCCAACCATGTTTTTGCGGCCACAGACCTTGCCAAGATTCGCACCATCATGGGCGAAGAGGGCATGACTCTCCCCTGTGGCATCTGCTATGTTGAGGATCGCAGACAGCTTGACACCATCGTGGCGCAGGACTTTATCGATGGATTGAAGCTGTACAGAGAGGGAAGCAAGACCAGACCCGACGGCAAGCCTTTTAACGCAAACCAGATCAAGGGCCTGCAGCTTACCGATGGCGATACCTATGTGCCGACCATCTACGAGCTGGTCACTCTGGAGGGCAGAAACAGCCTGAAGGAAAAGAACCCCAACATGGAGGCTGCGTGGATCAAGTACAACAATGCCAGAGGTATGCAGGCGGTAAGACTTCTTACCAATGAGGCAGAGTACAAGAGACAGATTCTCAAGTACACCCCGAAGACAGTGCAGACCAAGAATGATTATGGTGGACTGCGGATCTACTCCTTCTCCGATGCGGAGATGTTCCACCTTATCGACATCATTCAGGTACTGACGGACTGTGCGGCTGTTGGGCTGAAGGTACAGGGCTACACCAAGGTGAACGAGTATGCCAAGGCCGTGAAGGACACAGGTGAGAAGCTCAACAGATCCCTGATTCCCCTGGGTGATTTGGGCTACCACATGGAAAATGGCAAAGTGGTTCTGGACTATGACCCTGTTGAGGGCATCGATGTCAACAGCGAGGATTTCTTTGACAGCAAGGACAATCCCGATGTTGGCAACATTGTCATCGGCATCAATCCTACACAGATCCGCGCCGCCATGGTCAGCGACTTCATTGACTACATTATCCCCTTCCACACCGGACAGAGCGCTGAGGTGCTTGGTGAAAAGGGCATCGCTGCGTGGGTCAATTACAAGGATGCTCAAAGCGAAATCGATCTTGCGACCGGCAAGAAGTCCTCTCACCAGATCAACATCTACACCGAGGTGTTCCAGGCCGCAGAGGACGAGGGCAAGCCGATCCGCAACAAGAGAGACTTTGTCAACAAGTTCCTTGCTGTGTGTAAGGAGAACGGTCTCAAGCCTCGCTTTGCCGAGTTCTTGAACATGGATGCCAATGGTGACTATGTCTATACCGAGGGCTACCACAAGCTGTTGGTGGATTTCAAGACATTTGCACAGACCGAGTTTGGCGAGTACCTGCCTCAGAATCCTGTCAAGCCCATCTTTGACAACTCCTACATCACAGGCCTGCTTGAGGATTATGTGAAGGAGCAGCAGGTCAAGGATGCGGAGGTGGCAAAGCAGATGCCGAAGGTCATTGACCGCATCACCAATGAGATCGTGAAGCCTGCGAAGGATGTGTATTTGCACTCCGATCGAAAGACCTTCAAGAATGGTCAGAACGCAAACGGTGTATTCGTTGCCAATGTTTTGATTGATCTTGCGGATTCGAACAGTAAATGGTGGACAGGCGCATATAATCATGCTATATTTAGCATGAGTAAAATCGATGACACCGAGTTTACACAATTCCATCAAGAAATCGAGAAACGCACGAAGGACATGGAAGAGTACGGAGAGGCTGGCAATCATATCGTAGAGGATTCCTTCACGGTACAAGATGGCAATGGCAAAGAGTATATCTATGTTGTCAAACTGGATGGGTATCTACACGGTGTTGTCCTTGAGAAGATCGATAAAGCAAAATATGCAGCCGCACTACAGCGAGTGACCAAAGGAGGAACACATGGAAAATCCCTTGCAAATATTAAGAGACGCACTGGAACTAATCGGTCTGGACTGGGATCGTATCCTTTTAGTGATGGCAGGAATCGAACATCCGATGGCAATCCTGGACATGGCAGATTGGGTAGCAGATCATCCCAAAGCCACATGGCAGGAACTGATGAAGGAGAAGGTTCGGCTAATCGAACAGTACCAGATGTAACCGCCCACCGGGACTTCCTTGCTGATGATCAGTTGAAGGGCAACTACTCCGTGTCCGAGATCAGTGAGATGTTTGATGCATGGAACAGCGATCCTGAGTTGACCGATTTGTCCAAGAAGGTTTTTGCAAAGCTGCAGGAAATCATGGATGGGCAGAAGAAATCCTCCTGGGCCACTCCGTACCCGATTCGCTTCAAATCCGATTCGTATCTGCAAAAGGAGTATTACATTGCGCCCAATGGTATCTTTGAGCCTTCCAGATCCGATGGAAACTACGGCATCACCTACAATCTGGACTACTTCCGCAAGACACCCGATCAGGACAAGGCGAGGGTTCTACTCCACGAGGCAATCCATGCGTGTACGGTAGGTGTAATCAAATCTACCGAGAGACGGATTCCTAAGAATGCAGATCCGATGCTGTTCAATTCGCTCGATGGATGGAGTGAGGAACAGAAGGCCGCTCTTGAACTGATTCAGGTATTCAGCCAAGTTCGTGTTGCAAATGAGCGGAACGAGTACGGACAGAAGAATGTGTACGAGATGGTCGCAGAAATGTCGAACCCCGAATTCCGTGCCATGCTGAAGAAGCAAAATCTTTGGGGCCGTATTGTGGATGCCATCAAGAGGATCTTCGGTATTGAGCAGAGGACTGCGTACGATGCCGTATCCAGTTCGTTGGAGAAGATTTTGGAATTGAACTATGGCCACCATGAAGAGACTGCGGAACTTTCTGATGTAGGTACGAAGTTCTCCGTTAGACAGGAAGCACCTCCAAAGAAGGTTGGCATCGCCTACAAGGTGTTCCTCGCTAAAGACGGTCAGCTCTATCCTCCAATGGTTGCCAATCCAAACGGAGAAGGTACTCCTGTGGGAGTCTGGCTGAATGCAGACATTGGTAAAGCGGCAGCTCCTTCAAAGACTGGCAGACCTCAGGTGCAAGGTGGCGGTAAGGGTACAAACTCTGGCAAGATTAGCCTTGCCTTCAGACCAGGCTGGCATCTGGGAGATATACCTCTGGCAAAGCAGTTTGCCAAACTCAACCCGGAGACCGGCAAGAAGGAGCTTTTCCCTGCTAACTTCGTGTGGGCTGAGTGTGAATATGCCATGGATGTGGACTATCAGGAAGAGGCAATGTCCTACGGCTATACTGAGAACGGCAAATTCCGACACTCCTATGCTGGCCTCCCCAAACTCCCGGAGAATGGCTACTACAGATACCGCACCAATCCCAATCCCGACACTGTGCCATGGGTCATCACTGGAGCGATGAGAGTCAAGAGAATACTGACTGATGCTGAGACGGATGCCATTTGCAGAGCGAATGGTGTTGAACCTATGGCTCGTCAGGGTGGTGAGATTAATCTTGCTGATTTCGGTCTTACTGCCGGAGATACTACGGTAGGCACGAAAAGCTCCGAGCGAGGCGATGGAACATCCAATCGTTCTCTGCTGGCGAATGCCTTTGAGGGCATCACCAAGAGCAGTGTGGAGTACAAGCTCATTCAGGAGTACAAGGGCCGTATCAAGTTACTGAACGAGTACGAGGAGAAGTTGGCTGAGCTGAATGCTGAGATCCGCAAGATTCTGTTCGATCCTGATACTGATAGAGACGCCAAGAAGCTCAAGGGTCTGCAGGACGAGGCGAAGAAGGTTGCGGAGAATATCAACCGCAATGACAAGAAACTCCTCTCTCTGGAAGCCTCCGAGCCTCTCCGCAAGGTTATCGAGCGAGAGCGCAAGAAGGAAGCCCAGAAGACTAAGGATCATGTCAAGGAAATCCAGCAGAACAAGAAGGTAAGAGCGGAGCAGACCGAGCTTCGGCACAAGATCCGCAAGACCATCCGTGACCTGGATAAGATCCTCAACCGTGGCAACAAGAAGCTGAATGTCAAGGAAGACATGAAGGGCTTTGTGTCAAAGGCTCTTGAACTGGCTGACTACATCTTCACCGATCATGTATCCAATGACGAGCTGATCCG
>JAEIGA010015529.1_pt1 | contig 11587 bp, 8 predicted proteins | sample 9270691 | NCBI WGS metagenome assembly JAEIGA01 (sample SAMN17057246, study PRJNA624740) | gut metagenome | biome: biome; isolation source: fecal sample | host: Bos grunniens | place: China: Xizang | collected 2019
AAAGATGATAAAATTTTTCAATTTGATGTAGAGGCAAACTCTACTTGGGGGTCTGTAGGTACAGATGAAACATCATATTATAATGCATTAGAGAATTTCAAGGTGGGAGAGACAGACTCTCTTCTTCCGTCTAAGTCAGCCAGAGAATGGGGTTATTCGCTTGTGTGGTTGAATGGTGAAACAGATGGTTCGGGAAATGAGATTCAATCAACGTTTGCAAATGCGTCCCCAACTTCGGATGAGGATGCGTTAGCTAAGATGAAGAGTTTTATCGAGAACCAGTATGGGATTAATGCGGAAGATGATGAATGGTTATCTTTAAATGGATATTATCCTTGGTATCACTACGCAGCAGAATTCGGAGCAACGGTTATTGCTACAGAAATTGGAGAATCAATGAATAATTATCAGATGCATGCTGCATTTGCGCGTGGTGCAGGACGTCAGTATAATTTGCCTTGGGGAATCGATTTCTCTATGTGGCACGACGGATATATGTATAATCCAAATGGATATAGTGACTGGAATAAAACTGGTTTGGTTTATAAGGAAACAGATACAAATTCTGGTCACTCCTTAAGCCTTTTAGAACGCAGCTTAATTATGGGATATATGAGTGGTGCGAACACCATTGTTGCTGAAGCGGGTGGTGCGATGTCCCTACAAAACAACAACGAAATCTTAAATTTGACAGGCTATGGTAAAACATTGCAAACGGTTTATCAATTTACAGAAAAAACAAAGGTTGGAACGGCATATACACCGGTGGGCATTGTGTTAGATTATTATCATGGTTCTTATGCCGGTATTCAAAAGACGTTGGAAACAGAAAAAGAGAAATCTTTTGCAACATTTGCTTATGACTCCGGTGACAAGATGACGAAAAACCTTATGGAGAAAATCTGGGGTTCTGATGCATGGTTATCTGGTGCAAAACGTTCTGATAAGGATGAAGTAGATTCAATGGTAAATAACAGTACTTATGGAGATAGTTTCGATATTATCTTGTCTAATGCGGAGCAGAATGTACTCAATAGCTATCCAGTCCTTGTTCTTTCCGGAGACATTGAAGGAAATGCAGCTAATAAAGTAAAATTTGATGTTCAACGATACAAACAATATGTCAATGACGGTGGAACACTGATTCTGAATTACGCTTACATAGACTTGTTTGGCGGTGTGTTTGATGAAAATATGCCATATGGAGATGGTAAGGTCATTGTGTACGGAACAAGCGATTACGATTTAACGGGATTAGATAGCATTCTTCAGGAACAGATTGCAATGTATCAACCAGTGAACGTAGAAGGTTCGATTCAGTACATGACGAATGTGAAGGACAACACTATTTATGTGACATTGATCAATAATGACGGTGTAACAAAAACTGGTTATAAGCCAGCAGACGTTGATACTAGCAAAGACTCTATAGTGACCGTTTCTTACAACGGAGTTCATAATGTGGCTTCTGTAACAGAAGTGTATGAATGTGATGCATTAGAGACAATGGGTAATCAAGCCACCATTACAGTTCCGGCAGGAGAAATCCGTATCTTAGAATTTAAATTAAACTAGGAAACGAAAAGGGGTTTATATGAAAGGATTAAAAAAAATCACAGTGCTTTTCTTGGCTACCGTGATGACAGTGAGCATGGTTGGTTGTCAGGAAAAAGAACCTATTGGGAAAAACCCAACTTCTAATACAGACAAGGAAGAACAGGTTGCTTATGAATCAAATGAATATATTAAAAATCCGGAGCTTTGGATGACACCTGGACTTACAAATGGGCAAGACTTCCAGTTTGAAATTCAGATTGTATCGGAACAAAGATTTGACCGAAAGCATTTGGAACGCTCCATTACTCAATATGAACTCGGAGATACGTTTTCTTTGCTTCCGGGCATTGCAGCAGCCGAGTGGGGATATTCCATTACGCATCTGGATGGAAAAATAGATGGTGCAGGTAGAAAGATAGAAACGAATTTTTCGGGAATCAATGCACCAAAAACACCGACAGAGGCACTGAAAAAGATAAAGGAATTTATTCAGAATCAGTATGTTTCTAACGGAACAGAATGGTATGCCATGAATGGACATTATCCATGGCATCATTACGCAGCCGAAAATGGCGCAAGTGCACTCCTCACAGAAATAGGGGAAAATGTAAGCAACTATCAAATGCGTTTGGCTTTTAACAGAGGTGCGGCGAGACAATATAGCCTTCCATGGGGCGTGGATTTTTCCAACTGGTGGTGTCAACGAATTTTGGATTATACCATTTTAAATGATGGAGAGGGCGGTACATGGGGTACCGCCAGCCATCCACAAGGCGGACATTCCTTGAACCTGATGGAAAGAAGCTTCCTTATGAGTTATATGAGTGGCGCAGATGTTCTGGTGGCGGAGGGCGGCGGTCCTTTGAGTTTTTCAAATACTCTCAATGAGGAAGGATTTTATCAATTGACTCCATATGGAGAGACTTGTCAGAAATTCAACCAATTTTTGAAAGCCAATACAGATGTAGGTATTACTTATACTCCGATTGGATTGGTGTTGGATTATTATCATGGCTCTTATTCCGGATTATTAGTTGACAGCAAGAAAAGTTTTGCTACCTTCGATTATACAGAGGGAGATGAGATGACCTGGAGCCTGATGGATATGATTTGGCCTGGTGGCTGGGTTGTAGAAGATAGCAAGGACGAAACAGGCACCATGATTAACAGTCCTTATGGAGATAGTTTTGATGTGTTGCTTCAGAATGCATCTCAAGAAGTATTGAATAGCTATCCGGCATTGGTGCTTTCCGGAGATATGAAACTTTCCTCAAAGGAAGCAGAGTTGTACAAAGAATATGTGGAGCAAGGCGGAATCCTCGTTTTAAATACGGCTTATATTAAAAAGTTCCCGGAATTTCAAGAGAGCACAGACTATGGTAAGGGAAGAGTAATTCTATACGGACCGGACTATAGTGTAGAAGATTTGGATGAGATTTTAAAGGATTTATTAAGTGAGCTGTCTCCATTTTCAGTAGAAGGTGATGTACAGTATATCACCAATGTGAAGAATGACACCATGTATGTGACACTCATTAACAACAAAGGAGTAACTAAGACAGCAACCGAACCGGAGAAAGTAGATGCTTCTCAGACTTCTGAGGTTACTGTGGTTTACAAGGGAAGCAAGAGTGTGTCTTCTGTAAAAGAAATTTATGCAGATGCTGCGCTGGAAAATATCGATAATACAACTACCTTGACTCTTCCGGCAGGAGGCATGGCGGTACTGGAGATTCAATTAAAATAAGTTCCTTTAAGGAGACGACTTAAATGATAAAGTTAACAGAAAAGCAGAAAGAACTTTGGAAGACAATTCCTCTTAGAGGATCAGAATTCAGCTTTGTTCTGGAACGTCTTACTTCGGATGAGGATACGGATGAGAGCAGAGCTATTCGGTTCCATGAAATGGGAGTGGAGAAGGACAGTTATAATATAAGCCATGCAATTGCAGCTGAATGGGGGTATTCCTTTACCCACCTGGATGGTTGTATCGATGGCTCAGGCAGAGAGATTCATGCCGGGTATTCTAAGCCTCCTAAAAATCGCCAGGAGGCGTTAGAAGCCATGAAAAATTTTCTTATGAGACAGTATGTCGGAGATGCACCTCATCCATGGATATCCATGAACGGGCACTACCCATTTCATCACTATGCAGGAGAATTTGGATTCGATATTTTAAATAGTGAAGTGGGTGAGAACATCAATGGAGCGCAGTGGCATATGGCATTGAATCGAGGTGCGGCCAAGCAGTACGGCACACCATGGTCCATAGATTTCTCGGCATGGAATGCAGGAACGATTACAGATTATAGAAAAGGGAAATACTGGGGAGAATCCAGCTTGGTACATGGTGGGCATTCCATGAATTATATGAAGCGTTTGTTTCATATGGTGTACATGGCAGGCGCCAGTGAGATGGTGGCTGAGGCGGGTTCTTATATTTCCTGTCTGGATGAAAAGGACGAGAATGGGATACTAAGACCATCGCCTTATGGTCTCATTTGTAAGGATTTCTATCAGTATGTGAAAGAGAACCCGAACAGGGGGATTTGCTACACTCCAGTGGCGATTGTTCTCGACTATTACCATGGAGCCTATTCAGGATTAGAAACTAGAAAAAGTTTTGATTATTTCCCATATAATAAAGGCGATGAAATGACATGGTCTTTGGTGGATATGCTATGGCCGGAATGCTGGTCAGGCGGTTGGCACGGTGTGGCGGCCAATAATGAATCAACCATGTTAATCAATAGCCCTTATGGGGATTACTATGATGTATTTCTGCAGAATGTGTCAAAGGAACTGCTGCAAACCTATCCGTGTGTGATTTTAAGTGGCGATATCCATTTTAGTGAAGATGATGTGAACAAGTTCACGTCTTATGTAGAAGATGGCGGGAAACTTTTCCTTAATCGCGGGTATCTGCCATCGTTTCCTGCATTTGCAGGCATGGATGGAGAAGGAGACGCTATCGAGTGTCCGTATGGAAAGGGAAGCGTTGTTATTTATGGATATGACTATGATTTGAGTGGTCTGGACATTGCTTTGCTTTCTGCGATAAGAAGGCTGATTCCATTCCGTATTAATCAAAAAATACTTCAGATGCTGAATGTATGTGAGGATAAACTCCTCCTGACATTGATTAACAATAGCGGTGTAACAAAGCCTCGTGACCAAGAAGAGGCTGTTGACCCGGGTGAGTTAAGATACCTTCGTGTAACGTATACGGGTGGAGAAGAGATTAGCAGCCTAAAGAATTTGAGAACCGGAGAGGTCTATCCTGCGGAAAATAATACTGTGGAATTTTATATGCAATCCGGTGAAATTGCAATTCTTGAAATAAAAATACATTGAGCAAAAAATATGATAAATGTAGGAGAAAAGAAGAAAGTATGAAAAGGCGAGTTAAAATTGGAGTGATAGGACTTGGACAACGAGGCAGTTTTATGATTGAAAATCCAATTATACCCATGAAGAAAGATGGAGTCGATATCGTAGCACTATCAGATCCGCTGGAGGACAGATTGGAGGCAGCGGCTAAGAAGATTGTGGATTCGGGTGCAGAACGTCCTTTTACTACCACAGATTATCATGAACTTTTAAAACGAGAGGATGTAGAGGCGGTCTACATTGCTGTATCATGGGAAACTCATGTTGAGGTAGCTATCGCAGCAATGAGGGCCGGAAAATATGTTGGGCTGGAAGCCGGTGGTGCTTATTCAGTAGACGATTGCTACAAGTTAATACGTGTGTATGAGGAAACAGGCGCAGAATTTATGTTCATGGAAAATTGTTGTTATGGAAAAAGAGAACTCATGGCACTGAACATGGTAAGACAAGGTGTCTTTGGTGATATCATGCACTGTAATGGTGCATATTGTCATGATTTGAGAAAAGAAGTGACGGAGGGAAAAGAACAACGTCATTACAGATTGCGCAACTACATTCATCGTAATTGTGAGAATTATCCGACTCATGAAATCGGACCAATTGCGAAAGTGCTAGACATTAATAATGGCAACAGATTTTTGACCCTTTCTTCTTTTTCATCCGGCAGCAAGGGATTGCACCAGTATGTGTTGGAGCATAAAGGAGAGAATGATCCACTTGCGAAGGTAGATTTTGCACAGGGTGATATTGTTACTACAATACTGACATGTGCCAACGGTCAGACTGTTTGCCTGACACTTGATACCACACTTCCAAGGGCATATTCCAGACGTTTTGAGGTTCATGGAACCAAAGGAATGTACATGGAAGATAACGATAGTATTTTCTTAGATAACAATGAAGAACATCATAAAAACGATTGGATTTGGAGACCAATGTGGGGCAATGCTGAGCAGTACGAGGAAGAATATAATCATCCACTTTGGCAGAAAGGGGATGTAGGTGAGGATGTTCACGGCGGTATTGACCACCTTGTATTTGCTGCCTTTATAGAAGCAGTGAGAGATAATCTTCATCCACCAATTGATATCTATGATGCGGCAACTTATATGTGTATCACAGCACTTAGTGAAGATTCCATTGCCATGGGTGGTGCGCCGGTACCATTTCCTGACTTTACAGCAGGCAAGTGGACAATGAGAAGGGATATTGCAGACTACGAATATACATTAGACCGCATTGACAATGGACACGAGTTATATTTTGCAAGATAGATATTTGAGATGGAAAAATAAGGAGATAGCGCTATGAAAAAAATCAATTGTGTAATTTTAGGATATGGAGATCGTAGTTCACGATATGCTGCGTATGCAAAGGAAGCACCAGAGGAACTTGAGATCGTCGGTGTTATTGATATCAATGGTTTGAAGCGTCGTCAATGCAAAGAGCAATTTAAATTACAGGATAGTCAGATTTTCAAAAACTTAGATGAATTTTTGCAAGCAGATGTCAAATGTGATGTTGTCATTAACGGCACCATGGATCAGCTACATTATGAAATGACAATGCCACTTCTTGAAAAAGGATACAATATTCTGCTTGAGAAGCCGGTGACGGCCAAACAACAGGAATTGTTGGACATTGAAGCGAAGGCAAAAGAAAAAAATTGTAAAGTGGTTGTTTGTCACGTGCTTCGATATACGCCTTTCTACTCGGGAATAAAGAGCATTATTGATAGCGGAAAACTTGGTAAGATTATAAGTATGCAGTTAAATGAACATGTTTGGCATGGGCATTTTGTGAATTCTTATGTGCGTGGTAAATGGCGTAGTGAAAAAGAATGCGGTAGTGGGTTGTTACTTGCAAAATGTTGCCACGATACTGACTTAATGTGCTGGCTGAATAATAGTACCACACCGGAGGCCGTGTCTTCTTTTGGTTCCAAATCTTTCTTTACAAAAGAGAATGCACCTGCCGGAGCGACAAAATATTGTCATGAATGTCCGAATCAGGCAAGTTGTATGTTTAATGCAGAAAAATTCCAGATTGAGAAAGATTTTATTCCTTTTTATACATGGATGGGTATCAACAAACCGTTGGATGAAATCACCCTTGAAGAGAAACGAGAATTTTTGAAAAAAGATGTATACGGTCAGTGCGTATTTCAAACGGATATGGATATCGTTGACAGACAGTGTGTTTCTGTGCAATTTGCAAATGGTTCCATTGGTACGCTAAACATGATTGGAGGAGCTAGCAAGGGAGGAAGACACATTCATATTGTATGCGAATATGGTGAAATTGTAGGATACATAGAAGATAATAAATTTTTAGTACGTACTTTTGACAAAGATAAAGTTTATTATGATGAAGTAGTAATAGATTTCAACAAGGAGAATAATCTTGGTGTAGAAGATAATTCTGTTGGCGGCCACTATGGTGGAGACCACTATATCATGAAAGACCTAGTTCGTTTTCTGAATGGAGAACAAACATCGGTCGCAACGACAGTACTGGAGGATTCTATTAACAGCCATTTAATTTGTTATGCAGCAGAAAAAGCGAGAAGAGAGAAAATGGTTGTAAATTTGATTGATTAAAATAATCAATATAAGATATACGAGGTAAAAGGCAATGATGCAGACAATTAAGGTGTCCGATTATGGAGTTGTTTCCGGAACAGATGTAACATTAGTATTGAATGCCCTATTTCAAACCTATACAGAAAATACGATTTTTGAATTTGATGAGGGGGATTATTATTTTTATCCCCATAAGGAAATGGAAGTTTTTTACAATTTGTCTAATACAGATGCGGCAGACTACAGAACGCTAGGAATATGGTTAAAGAGTATGAAAAACTGCACGCTAAATGGCAATGGCGCGAGATTGTGGTTTGCAGGTCATATGCAACCGATTACGATGGACCGATGCTCCGAGTTGAAGCTGCAGGGTTTTACGATTGATTGGGAGAAACCGCTTGTTGCCGAAGGAGTGGTTTTGGATTGTGGCGAGAATTGGGTCAAACTTTTTGTTGACGACAAAAAATTCCCTCATAGATTTGTGAATGGCTGGCTGGAATTTGATGTGGGTGCAGGAGAATGGTATCCACTGTGTGAAGTCATGAATCTTCTCCAATATGAGCCGGACTCTATGTGTATTCGGAGAAATACGGCAGACAATTTTCTTCTTCATCCGATTACGGTGGAGGGGAAAGGAATTTATAAGATTCCTACTACAACGCCATATGATGGTGCGGCAGGAAATATTGTTGTTCTTCGTCATAATATGCGCCTTCATGCAGGAATATTTACGGAGATGTGTGATAACATTTCCATTGAAAACATAGTATTTCATTCTTGTGGTGGACTAGGATGTTTATCTCAATTTTGCCATAATGTGAGATATGAAAGTATACACTTTGCTCCAAACACAAAGCTTGGAAGGAGAGTTGTAAACGGCAGAGATGATGGTATGCATATTACAAGCAATTCTGGGAAAGTTGAGATTGTTGGATGTAGTTTTATTGGGCTGATGGATGATCCTATTAACGTACATGGTTGTTGCGTGGCGGTAGATGGGGTGTTGGATAGTAAAACGCTGCGTTGTTCTTATCGGCATCCACAGGCAACCGGTTTTGCGCTCTGGGCAAAAGAGGGCGATGAGATTTCGCTGATTAACCGAAAAGACATGTCGTCTATGCATCTTGCAAAGGTGTCAGAGTATCATTTGGAAACAGCAGAATCTTTTACAATATCTTTCCAGGAAGTATTGCCAACAGAGATTCTAAAGCTTCTGGGTACAAAAGAGAGCATTTCTCTTGAAAATTTGACCAACACACCGGAATTTTATTGTGCCAGAAATCGTTTTGGAAGTTGTAGAGCAAGAGGACTTTTGGTATCAACACCAAAAACAGTGGTTATTGAAAATAATTATTTTGAAAGTTCGGGTGCAGCTATTTTGGTTGCAGGTGATAGCAATTATTGGTTTGAGTCTGGTGCATGCAGGGATGTTACCATACGAAACAATGTGTTTACCAATCGTTGCAATGGATCGGACTATGAATTTTGTCAGGGAGTTATCAGCATTTGTCCAGTGGTTCCGGAACCGGAAAAAGAAAAACCATTCCATCATAATATTAAAATCTGCAACAATGTTTTTGATGTGGCGTGTAGTAATGTTGTTTATGCTTTTTCTTGTGAAGGGCTACAGGTAAAAGATAATCTCATTTTCCAAAGCCCAATGAAAGAGTGGAAGCAGGATAACAATTTGATTGAAGTAAAGTATTGTCGCGATGTTTTGATAGAAAATAACCAAAGAATTGGATTTGTTCAGTAAAAAATGTATGCGGTTTAGTCTGATTTACGTGGATTTTGAAACATAGGAGCGAATATGGAAAGACAGTGCATATTGGTAACAGACAGTAATGCGAGCAAGGAAAAAGTGTGAAGATGATGAAAACTCAAATGGATGATGAATGTGTGAAATATATAGAACCAGAAATGGAAGTAATAGAATTCGGAAAAGTGACGACGATTGTTGACGCTTCAAGTACGGACAATGGTGGCGGAGGTTCCACGCAACCAGAACCAGATGTACCTATTACTTGGTAGACAGGAGGAAGTATACTATGAAAATTAAAAAAGCAAAAATGTTAAAAGCAATGACTGTACTCGTAGTTGCCTTGACAGTGATTACAGTAGGTTCTTTCAGAATTGCAATCAACACATCAGCAGCGGAGACAGTGAAATCAACAAGCGATGCACCAGAAAATAACGGTGTCATTTATGTGGAATACAGTAATGTAACCCCAGCAGATTATTGGGGAAAGAAAGCTCCGGAATACACGGGAGTGGATAGTAATGGCGTTGGATATTTCTTCGGTGGCTGGTACACAAAATCAGGTGATACATATGCACCGGTTGAAACAAAAGACGGATTAACAGGTACTGTAGTGGCTAAATTTGTTCCAGCACAGACTATGAGTGTAAAATGTCAGAACTGGGCAGGTACAACTGCTGAATCAGATAATGTAATTATCCGTGTGATTTCAGCAACAGATAATATCAATTACAGCAAGTTTGGTTTTGCGGTTTCAAAGATTGTAAAGAATGAAGATGGAACAAGAACAGAAACAATATTTAAGGATTATACGACAGAAACTGTGTATAAGAAATTTAACTATTACGACAGTGCGACAGATACAGAACCGGAGTCGTATGAACCATCGCAACTGTTTGGGACAGCGGCAACACGTTTCACTACTTGTACTGTGGGAAAGATTCCAACTGCTCATCACGGAACAATCATCTGCATTAAGCCATTTTGGGAGACGTTAGATGGTGTCAGGGTAGACGGACTTGCTAAATTTGCGCACGTAGAAGATGGCTATATGGGTTACGTGAATGTGCCGGTTAATTTAAATATGCTGACATCAGTCAATGGAGCTGCAGCAGGTATTTTGGATGTCAAATCAGACCAAAACTTGACTTTTATTGGTGCAGAAAAGGGCGTGGAATACGGCAGAGTCTTTGATGAAATGGAATATAACGTATTATATGATGGAACAATCAGATGCGTTGGTAACACGATAGATGTTGAGGATAAGACAGCGATGGATATTTTTATTAATTTGAAATTTCTAAGAAAAGAAAGTGATAAGAATGCTCCAATCGTGGGTTATACTTTCACAGTTGATGAAGAAGAGTTTGCTAATAATGCGGAAACAGATTTGCAGGAACAAGACGTTTGGAATGTAATCTACTAGGAGTGTTATAAAGTATGAAGAGAAAATATATAATTGCACTTGTAATTTGTTTATTGGTCTTAATAGGAATTATTATTGGCATTGTTGTTACAAATAACCAGAAAGAGGATGGAAATAAAAAATCTGACTACACAGTTCATGAAACAGGTGACGATACCGTTGAGGAAGAATCGGAAAATGGTTTGAACGAATCTGATTCGGAAGATGGTCCTGTCTTAGATGAAGATAACATGATTGATTTCAACGGTGGCGATTCTGAATCCGACAGCAGTGACAAATCTGATAAAACAGACAAAACAGATACAACTGATAAGAACGATAAGTCTGAGACAGATAAAGAAGATGACAAGACAGATGTAACACCGGATAAAGACGGTGGAGATGACGACAAAGACGGTGATGCAGAAGAACCGTCAGAAGGAGTCACAGAAAATCCAGAGGATTCAAAAGAAACTGAGGAACCAGAGGTTCCAGACACTGGTATGTGGGGTGGCTTTTATTAAATAAATAAAGAAAAGAGAATGAGAGTGTAAAATATTTTGTGTAAACCCCTGGGATTAACGAAAAAATCGTATGGGTTAAATGGTTGTAGTAAGAGGACAAGACGAAAAATGTTTTGTCTTCTTTTTTGCGCCTTTTTTGAAAATTCCAAGCTGGCTTGGTGGTGTCTGGAGTGCTCCGAAGTTAAAACGAATGATAAATGGAAGGATGCGGTAAATTGTAAATTTACTTTTGGGTCATTTCATGATATAGTATAGGTGTTTGTGGATGTACTTAGACATATTTTTGCAACTAGGTGTATCGAAGCAGGAATGAAACCGATGACACTGCAGACGATATTTTTTTGCTAAATAAAATTGGTACGTAAATTGG
>JAEIGA010015530.1_pt1 | contig 11587 bp, 7 predicted proteins | sample 9270691 | NCBI WGS metagenome assembly JAEIGA01 (sample SAMN17057246, study PRJNA624740) | gut metagenome | biome: biome; isolation source: fecal sample | host: Bos grunniens | place: China: Xizang | collected 2019
ATGCGGAAAAGAGAGCGAGCTCTCTTTGTCCGCTTCGTGACTTGTGGCATACATGTTCTTCACGCTTTAGCGTGAAGAACCAAAATGACTCGAAAAACCTTTCTCGATATTGCTTTTGCAGACTTTATTGTGTGAAAAAGTATCTTTTTCCCAAAAGTTTTTGGGGGTCGTAGGGGGCTTTTTTCAAAAAGCCCCCTACACGTCTCCCCTCACCGATAAATCAAAATTTAAATGTTATTTTCAAAAATATGATAGCATATGGGGGCGAAAAAGTCAACTCCCAAAAAAGTTGTCGGGCGGGTTGTGGGTTTTCTGCGAATTTTTGACGGCGTTTTTGAGTACGCGTTGGGGTTTGGGGGGAAATACGCCGTGCCGGGACGTAGTTTGTCGAAGGGTTCTTGTTGACGATTTTCCAAAAAATGGTATAATCTCCTTACCGCCGCAAGCGAAGTGTGTCCGACTTCGGGCGGAAAAAGAATCGGGCGGATGCCCGAAAGGAGGAAATATGAAAACAAGGACGAAGAAAATTTTGTATGCGGTTCCCATGGTCGTGCTTTTGGTGCTCTGTGTATGCTTGATCCGTATGATTCCCGGTGACGGCGGAGGCGAGGAGCTTCCCGTTATGGGGACGCCGAGCGAGAGTGAGGGGGAGACAGAAGGGCAGCCTGCCGAGACTCAAACGGAAGAAACTGAACCCCCTGAGACAGAACCGATTGTTGATCTCTCCAGCAAAGGGCTTTTATACACAAGTCTCGGGAACGGTACGTGTTTGGTTAGTGGGATTGGAACTTGCACGGACAGTGTTGTAATTATCCCCGAAAAGAGTCCCGAGGGAGACACTATTGTTGGGATAGGGAGCTATGCCTTCCGGGGATGTATGCGACTTCGCGGAATCGAACTGACGCCGAACATTCGATCCATTGGCGCCTATGCCTTTTATGGATCATCCATTGAGGCTGTTTTTGTACCGGCGGAGACAACAAACATAGGTGAATACGCCTTTTGCGGCTGCTATTCGCTCAGATCCATTGTGGTGTCTCCCGACAATCCCAATTATGCGGATGAGAGCGGTGTGTTGACAAGTAAGTCGGGAGATGTCATTCTGGCCTATCCCGCAGGACGCGGAGACAACTTTTACAGCATTTCTTCCAAGGTGCGTGAGATCCGGACCATGGCCTTTTACAACTGCCACGCCATCAAGCTGATCCACTATGCGGGCGGTCTTTCGGCCTTTCGACAGATTCTCATCGGTGCGGGCAATGAGGCGCTTGAGAGCGCGGTGATCACCTATTCCAGCACCGCCGACCTGTTTACCGAGGGCGGCGTTATGGGGGAGGCCGGTGTGGAATCGGAAAAGTGAGACTTTATGCTCCGTTCGATTGACAAATGCCGAAAAATGTGCTAAAATGATAAAAAGAATCAGTACGAACGGAGCGTAAGATATGGCGATCGACGTAAAGCAGATCAGCACCGCGGCTCTGGCGTATCTCGGCGACAGCGTGTTTGAGCTTCTGGTAAGGCAGATGCTGGTGGAGAAGGGGATCTCCGACTCCAGGCATCTGAACACCGAGGCGCTGAAATACGTAACGGCGAGCGCGCAGGCGGCGGCGGTAAGACGCATTCTTGCCGCACTCACCGAGGAGGAGAATGCGGTCTACCACAGAGGCAGAAACATCGGACACACCAACGTCCCCAAGCGCGCAACGGTGATGGAATACCGTATGGCAACGGGCCTTGAGGCGCTGTTTGGCTACCTGCATTTTACGGGGCGCACCGAGCGTACGCAAGAGTTGTTTGATTTCGCATTCAGAACAGGAGAAGAGAACGATGAACAATCCCAAGGTTAAAATTACGGTAAAGAATTTCGGTACGATGATCGCGGAGCTGTATCCCGACAGGGCGCCCCGTACGGTGGAGAATTTCGTGGGACTTGTGGAGAAGGGCTTTTATAACGGTCTTATCTTCCACCGTGTGATCCCCGGCTTTATGATCCAGGGCGGCGGCTTTGACACCGACTACCGGCAGAAGGAAGCGGCAAGCATTCGCGGCGAATTCGCCGCCAACGGCTTTACGCAGAACACGCTGAAGCACACGCGCGGCGTGCTTTCGATGGCGCGCACCATGGTGCCCGATTCGGCGTCCTCGCAGTTTTTCCTGATGCATATGGATTCGCCGCACCTTGATGCGCAGTATGCCGCGTTCGGCAAGGTTACCCAGGGCGAGGAGGTCATCGACGCCATTGCTAACGTCAGAACCACCACCAAGATGCACTACTACCAGGACTGGCCGGTAGAGGACGTGGTGATCGAGAGCATGGAGATGCTCCATGAGTAAGATCGCGTGGAAGGGCGGAACGCTTCTGGCGCCCGTGCCTGCCGTGATGGTGAGCTGTGGCGACATGGAGAAGTCCAATGTCTTTACGGTGGCCTGGACGGGCATCATCAACAGCACGCCTCCCAAGACCTACATTTCGGTGCGTCCCTCGCGCCACTCCTATTCGATGATCAAGGAGAGCGGGGAATTCGTCATCAATCTGACGCCCGAGGCGCTGGTTCGCGCCTGCGATTCCTGCGGCGTTCTTACGGGGGCGAAGGTAGATAAATTCGCCAAGTTCAAGCTGACCAAAGAGGAGGGGCAGGAGGTAAAGGCGCCGCTGATCGGTGAATCGCCTCTTTGTCTGGAGTGCCGCGTGACCGACATCGTGCCGCTTGGCACTCACGATATGTTTATTGCCGACATTGTGGCGGTGGACATTGAGGAGAGCCTTGTGGATGCGGACGGAAAGCTGCACTTGGAGAAGGCAAAGCTCACGGCGTACGCGCACGGCGACTATTTTGCTCTTGGCAAAAAGCTCGGCTCATTTGGCTACTCGGTGCGTAAAAAGCGCACGCCCAAAAAGAAATAAGAAAAAAGAAGGTGTGGAAAGCACCTTCTTTTTTGCGCCTTGCGGCGCGGTTTTATTTTAATTTCCGATAATCCTTGGGGGTATAACCCGAATATTCTTTGAATTTGCGCGTAAAGTAAGAGCTGTTTTCAAAGCCGCAGGCGGCGCAGATCTCGCCTATGCTGAGCTCACCCAAAAGCAGCAGCTTACTGGCCTTTTCACAGCGCAAGCCGTTGAGATATGCCACAAAGGAAAAGCCGGTGATCCGGCGGAACTCGCGCGCAAAATAGTATTTACTCAGACCGACAGACGAGGCGATCTCGTCAAGCGTGATCCTTCGTTCGCACTCGGCGCTTATAGTGCCGATCGCTTTCTTTATACAAGCAAGAACATGGGTGTCCTCTCGGGGGAGCTTGCTGTAAACGGCGTGACGGTCACAAAGTGCCAGACAGATCCGGAGCGCAAGGCTTCGGAGATATTGCACGCGCATCGGTACGGTGTCGGAGTCGGTGTACCAATATTTTTTGAATTCCTTGATCCATTCTTCGATTTCCCCATCAACGATCGGAGCCTCAAAAAGGAACCGGTTACTGTCAAAAAAGTTGGACAGGAAAAAGCTTCGGTCTACAATCAGATAGCAATATATCATTTCGTGATCGGACACGGACATACTGTGAAGCCGCCCCGAGCTTATGGGAACGATGTCTCCCGCAGAGACCGGTATCGGCTTATCGTCGATCGAAACAAATCCGCTTCCGCTTTCCACGTAAACGATCTCTATATTTTCGTGCCAGTTTCTGTTTCCTCCCCACAGGCGGAATCGGGGAGGGTGTAAATGCTCGGTGCCAAAGAGAAACGGCAGGCGCGGATTTGACATGGAATGCTTTTCAAATGCTTTCATAAGCCCTCCGATGGCAAGATTGTGTTAAAAATAGGCAATTTTTTTCCTTGACATGCTTCCTTTTTTATTATACAATAAAAAATGGAAAAAAGCAATATTTTTCAATGAAAAAGGAGAGGGCAAAACCGCTCCTTTTGACAGAATGGCCGGGAGCGATGCCTTGACAAAGAGCGAGGCCATATCTGACAAGCGTCGTGGAGTATTCTATCTGGTTATATTTGTGATGAAATAAAAAGTAGAAAATGCAATGAAAATAGTAAAAAATGCACTTCCAGTCATATTTTTGTTATGATACAATAGAAAAAAGCATATTATGATGAGACTCATAAATTTCACACAAGAAAGGAACCTGTATGAAAAACAAGAGATTTTTCTCGCTGTTGTCGGCATTTTTGGCGACGGTGATGCTGCTTGGCGCACTGCCGCTCGGCGTATTTGCCTATGAAATGCCCAAGGGCAACAGCACGCCCAACTACACGGAGCACCGTGGAGATGAGGGTATGTTCGAGGATTCGAACGGCGTTATGGTCTATTACGGCATTGAGGACTATTACAAGACCAGCCGTAAGGACGTAAAGCTTTCCACCGAATACAAGACGGTGGACGATTCAAAAAGTGCGTCGAACACTTCCGTAGTCGCGTACTATGACGAATGCCCCTACCTTTACGCTGACTACGCGATCTACTTCGACGAGTCGATCGAGGGCACGACCTACAAGGTGCGCTACGGCCTTTCGATGGAGGACGGTGTGTATTACACCGATCCCGCCACGAGGGAGATCGTGAAGGGCAACGTTTCGCCCATCGAGCTCACGGCAAGCAACAGTAACACCCAAAACCCCGACTACAATGCGGGCTACACGATGGTGAAGGGCGAGAATGACGAGCTTCTTTATACCACTCGCCACCAGAACGATAAGGCCATCATCTTCTATATCATCAATCACCGCGCGAGTGATCGCATTGGTATGGAGGACGATGTTTCGATCCTCTCGGATTACATCGCGCAGGGCTACGTAGTTGTGACGGTCGACTTCAAGTCGGACAAGCAGGCGGTAACGCCCTTTGTTGAGAACGCGCTGGTCTCGCTTCGTGCGATGTTTGACCAGTACGCTTCCGATGCGGCTATCAAGGAGCTGGGGCTTGTGACCAACACCAACAACATCTTCTTCCTGCCCGAGGGCTGCCGCATCGAGCGTGACGTTTGGTTCTGGGACCCCTCGATTTACGGTGTGATCGGAAGCATGGAGCGCTTCCGCCAGAATTGGAACGAGATGATCTCGAGCGAGGCCGCCGTCAACGCGGCAGACCCCACAAAGTACGATACGCTGAACATCGGCTCGGTGGATAGCGTGGAGGAATTGATCTCCACCGTTACCAAGAAGGACGGTACTCCCATCGAATATAAGCAGACGATGGATATCATTTATCCCTCTCAGCCGAAGGACGGCTACGAGGCGCCTCTCTACATTCAGGAAGCTACGCTTCCGAACCGCGAGCAGAACGTGCTTCAGGCATATACCCGCGTTTCCTTCGCCTCGATGGCACTCAACGGCTACGCCTGCGTACAGTACGACCACTCGTTCTGGCCCTTCCTTTACCGCGACGACTATGAGTTTGCGAACAGTGGGTCGCACTACGGACTTTCGAACAGCTCGGCGCATATGGCGCGTGCGGCCGTTCGTTGCGCAAGATCGCTTGCCGATGAACTGGGCTACAGCTCGGTCTACGCCGGTGCGGCCGGTATCTCGAAGGCAACCGTAGGTATTGCCATCCTTTCGATCAAAAACAACAAGCAGATCCCGCAGACTGCGGTCAAAGCCTTTGGCGTAACGTACAGCAATATTGCTTATGAGGGCGACATTTATAAGGAAGGCGTTGCCGACAAGGATAAGGGTAAGATTCCTTCAGGGGCGACCTATGACCCCAACTGCGAGCTTGCCATCGTTCAGCCCTTCATGTACTACGATGCGGCCTGCACCGAAGAGATCAGCTCGGATTGTACCGTGGCCTACAACTCCTCGGGCGGCGGCGTACAGCAGCTCTTTGGAGAATACGCAAAATATGAAAAAGTGCCGATGGTTCTTTCCTGCGGTACGCGCGACGACTATAGATGTTATGACTATTGGGAGGAAGAGGTGGCTTGGTTTGACACCGCCGCGCTCAACTCCTTCCTGCCCATGGTTCAGTTGGACCAAGGACACACCTATCCCGTTGGCTACGATAACGAGCACGGCTACTACCGTACCAACGCGATGCTCAAGTTCTTCGACATCTATCTGAAGCCCGACGCACAGCGTGCGCCTGAGGTGCTTTGGGTGACGCCGCTTGACGGCGCGAACGGCGTGCCCGTTTCGGGCGAGTGGAAGATCGGCCCGTATACGCCTTTCAAGTGGGAGGTTGACTCCTACTACTACGATCAGTCGATTCAGATCCGCTTTGTGGACTCGGTGGATCCCGCGTCGGTAAACACCGGAGTTAAGGTGACCGATGCGAGTGGCCGCGTGGTCGACGGTACGTGGGTGGCATCGCAGAAGAATGCGCTTTCTACCTTCGAGTGTGATGCGCTTGAGCCGGCCACCGCGTATACCATCCATATTACGAGGGACGTAAAGGGTGAAAACGGCGTGGCGCTTGCCGAGAGCCGTGAGGTCTCCTTCACGACCGAGGGCATCTATCTTGTGGACTCGGCGGCTGACACCTACGTTTCGGCGTATGCACCCGATAAGGCATTCGGTGATGCCGATGTGCTGAAGATCCGCGAGGGCTACACCACGCTCGTAAGCTTTGCCACCAAGAACGTGATCGACGCGAAGGAGGTACTCCTCTATGCCGACGTAGCAAACGATGCCAACCCTACCGCCGAGGTTTATGCACTTGCCAACACGCTTGTGGACGGCAATTTGACCTATGCCGGTCTGACCGCGCTTGATGCGTGGACGAATAAGACTCTGCTCGGCACCTATACGGTCGAGGGAGATCTGCTTGCCTTCGATTTTACCGCACTTGCCGACATGGAGCTTGGCGAGTATGTGACGCTGGCCTTCGTATCGGCAGACGGGCCGACGGACACCTTCAAATATTACAACGGCTTCGATGACTTTGATTTCACGAATCCCGTGACCAAGGAGGTCGACGGCACTACCTACACGGTGATTGCCGAGAACGGTCAGCTAACCGATGGCCGAAGTGCGGGCGGCAAGGAGTGGAATGTCAACACGCCTTCCTCGCCCTACGTTTGGTGCAGAACCGGCCCCACCTCGTTTGCCCACATTCGCAAGGTGAGCGAACTTACGACAACATACGGTGTTCCCGCCACCTCGCAGGCGCTTCATGTGAAGACCACCACGAACGGTTCGGCGCAGTACATCAAGTTCTTCAATACCACGACGAACGACGTTCTGACCGCAGAGGACGTGGGCAAGACCTTCCTTGTCTCCTTTGACATTTATCCCGAACAGGAGATCGAGATCGACGTAGGTTTTTCGATGCTGCTCGCGTGCGAGTCCCCCTACAACAACGTTACAAAGATCTACGGTGACATACACAAGCAGACCGTGGCCGCCGGCAAGTGGTCAACGGTGACCTGCGAGCTTACGATCACCGAGGAGCTTGTGGGCATTCAGGCAGGTCTTCTGACTGTGAAGCTTCAGTATCCCATGATGGATACCAACCCGAGCACCTTTTTTGACAATCTGTATGTGGAGGAGCTTCTTCACGTATATGATAATGACTTTAATACTCCCGTGAACGGTACGGCATTAAACAAGACGGTCGACGGTGTGACCTACAGCGTGGTTAATGCCGGCGGTAAGGTGACCGACGCGAGAGAGCTGGTGAACGGCGTTTACAACTGGGATGTTAACACGCCCTCCTCGCCTTATCTGTGGTGTCGCACCGGCGCAACCTCAGAGGCGTTCCTCCGTACGGTGGCTGAGCTGACGGCGGCCGGTGTGCCCTCCGATTCGCAGGCCTTCCGTGCGACAACGACCAAGAGCGGTACGTCTCAGATCATGAAGTTCTTCAACGTTACCACCGACAGTCTCCTGACCGAGGCCGACATCGGTAAGGTCTACCGCGCGACCTTTGACATCTACACGCCGGTGGACACGGCCATTGCCTCCGGTTTCTCGATGGTACTTCAGGTGGGCTCGAACGCCCCGGGTAAGATCTACGGCGAGAAGGTATGGACCTATATTCCCGCCAAAACCTGGACAACGGTGACTATGGATCTTCCGATGACGGCAGAGCTTGTGGCTCTTCAGGCAGGACTTTTGAGCATAGAGCTTCAGTATCCTGCGGCTGATTCGGTATACTATACGTATTTCGATAATCTTCGCGTGGAGGAGCTGATGCCTGCACTTACGGCTAAAAAGGGAGCGTTCTCGCTTGTTGTTACCAAACTCACTCCGGTCAACGAAAATATCACTGTAATGCTGGATGAGATTACCGAGCTTGCGACCTTTGCCGCGAGCGCAACCGTTCGCAACGAGAAGACCGGCAAAGTGGTCAAGGGCGAATGGACGGCGGTTGACGAGAGCGGCAAGAGCTTTGCCTTCGTAACGGACGGACTTGAGCCGACCTCGATCTACACCGTAAGCGTGGCAGATACTGTGATCCATAGAGTTCTCGTTGAGGGCGACTATGCGCTTCGTCCGTTGGTTGCCTCCTACGTTTCGAAGTCCGAGCCTGCCAAGAGCTTTGCTCTTGACGCGGGTGTGGCGCTCGATAGCGATAAGCTGGGCGTGGTCACTTTCTCGGCAAAGACGCTTATGAATGCCGATCTCGCGACGCTTTATCTTGATATCGATACCGAGCGAAATTCCTATCTGCGCGTGTACGTGCTGACCGATTATACGCCCGACGGCGCGCTGTGCTACAACGCCATTGCCGGCAAGCTGAACGACGAGGCACTTCTCGAGGCGCGCAACGTGGTCGACGGTAAGACGGCGATCGATCTTTCTCCGCTTGCGGATAAGATGCTGGGCGATAGTGTGACACTGGTCTTTGAGGCAGGCTATACCTTCTTCAATGATTTCGAGACACCTGCGGTGACCAAAAACACAACGCTTTCTCCCGGTCAGTCGGCACAGGTGCCCGGCAACGTGTCCTTTACGGATAGTTATATTTATGCTTCTCAGGGCACAAATTCGCAGGCACTTCTGATGCCTGCGGCAGGGAACGAGTCTCAGACGTTTCGTGCGACGACCTACGACGCCAACGGTGTGCAGTGGACGAAGTTTTACAATACGCTTAAGAGCGGTGAGACCCTGAATGTGGGCGATGTGGGAAGAAGCTACAGTGTAAGCCTTAAGATCCGCTCGGAGCACGTACAGGCTATGTACAACGAGGGCGGCGAGAGCGCTACCGTGATTTCCGTTCCGGTTGGTTATACCCATCGCAACAGCTCGCAGTTGACCTATAATCAGGCCAAATACAGCAGTACGAGTCGCGTGAACGAGGTCGGTGCGGAGGCAATTTCTCCGATTTCGATCGCTCTTGGCGGTACGGCGCAGAAGGTAGACTTCGCCGTGACGATCAACGAGGCAATGGCACAAATGCAGGGTGGTATGCTTACGTTCGCCCTTCCGACCGTGGGGGCACCGATCTATGCCGAGGACGGAACAACTGTACTTGAAAGGGCATTTATCTATACCTTCTATGATGACATTCTTGTGAAGGAGATCATCGACGAGGCTCATGCGCTTATGCTTGCCTCGGACAGCCTGATCCTTGTGACCGAGAACATGGGCGCTGTAGTGCTCACCGATGCGGATAAGCCCGTGAAGGATGCGGTTGAGGGCGAGGAAGAGATCCTGCCCAACCTTGATGCCACCGTGATCTCGTACCAGGTATCGAAGGGCGAGGACGGCGTGTTCGCACTTCGTGCGATCGCAGGTGTCGATTCGCTGAACTACAAGTACTTCGGCTATGAGGTAACGGTTACCACCGCTGAGGGAACGAAGATGCTTTCGGGCAAGGATACCCGCGTTTATACCGCGATCCTCGCCGGCGAGACCGAATACTCGGTGAAGGACAATTTCGGATACGAGTATGCGGCGTTTGCCACGGTGAAGAGCTTGGCTCTTGACACCGCGGCCGAGATCCTCGTTCGTGCCTACGTGGTAACGCAGGACGGAGAGACACTGTACGGCAGAGATGCAACGCTGGTTTACAGCGGCGCACGTGACGCTGACGGATATCCCGTTGTTTCTGTCAAAGCAGAATGATTTTATAAGAAAAACGGCTTTCTCTTCGGAGAAAGCCGTTTTTGTATGCAATGAATGGGATGAATTACTTTTCTACAACGGGAAGCTCGATGACGTCCTTCGGAGTGCGGGTCTTGTAAGCACCGCCCGTAAAGTCGGGTACCTCGACCACGGCACCGCCCATAGCCAGAGACTTCTCGGACAGATAGGTGATGGCCATCCACGCTGCCGCATCGTATACGTCGATGGGCATTTCCTTGCCGTCGCGGAGCGCGTTCACGAAGTTTAAGAACTCAAAGTAGTCCATACCGCCGTGACCCTTCTGCTTCTGCTCCTCGGTGATGTTGCGCCAGAAGTCGGGCAGATATTTGTCATAGTATTGAGGCGCATTGTTGAAGTACCATTCGGCACCCTTTATAATGTCGAAGGTCTCCTTGTCACCGTCGCGGAATACGGAGTTGGAGTCCTGATTGTAACGTCCCTTGGTGCCGCAAACGGTAAGCTCGCGGGAGTATGTACGGGGCAGGGTGGTATCCAGACGAAGGCTGATCAGCTCGCCGTTCTCGCAGGTGATCAGCGTTTCCACAACGTCACCCTGCGCAAACTCGCGATCCTTCAGGTACTCAAGTTCGGGCTTGTCCTGCACGTAGGCGTGAAGGCCCAGCGCCTTGCTGGAGCGGGAAACCAGAGAGACCATGCGGTTGCCGCGGTTGATGTTGAGAAGGCGGCAGATGGGGCCCAGCTCGTGGGTGGGATAATTCTCGCAGTTGCGCGTGGAGTAGTGCTTCAGGCGGTAATGACGGTTGATGTCGCCGTATGCCACCTCCTTGCGGAGATCGTGTCCGTAAGCGCCGTGGCAATAGACAACGTCGCCGAAGATGCCGTTTCGGGCCAGCGAGAGCGCAAACAGCTCGTCGCGGTTGAAGCAGCAGTTTTCCATAAACATAAAGGGAACGCGGGTCTTCTCCCAGGTCTCAACCAGCGAGCGGCACTCCTCCTCACTGTGAGCGCCACCGACCTCCATAGCTACGGCAACGCCGTGCTCCATTGCCATCACGGCAACCTCGGTGTGTGACTCCCAGCTGGTGGCCACGTATGCCACGTCGGGCTTGAGTGCCTCGACCATAGCGGTGGAGTCGGTATATACTTCGGGGCGGAATCCGGTTTTCTCTTCCACGATGCCCGCCAGCTTTTCGGCCTTGTCCTTATAGGGATCGCTGATGCCAACGATGCGAACGTCATCCAGACCGCAGAGCACACCCTTGGTCACGCCTTCACCGCGTTGACCGGCACCGCAAACTACAAAATTCAACTGTTTCATATCCAAAACCTCCAAAAATATCGGTCATTTTCTTTATTATAGCACAATTTGGAAAAAAAGTATAGGGTTTTTAGCCATTTCTGTCTTAGATTTTGGTTCTTTTTTATTTGTAAATTGAAGTTTAACGGTCCGGCTACGCTTGAACGAAGGTGGCGTGCAAACTAAGCCTCCCTCCGAGAGGGAGGGGGACCGCCTGTGGCGGTGGAAGGAGCCTGCGCGACTTCATTGTGCTTGCAGACTCTACTGCTGCGCGGGCTCCCTCAGTCGCCTAC
>JAEIGA010015531.1_pt1 | contig 11587 bp, 6 predicted proteins | sample 9270691 | NCBI WGS metagenome assembly JAEIGA01 (sample SAMN17057246, study PRJNA624740) | gut metagenome | biome: biome; isolation source: fecal sample | host: Bos grunniens | place: China: Xizang | collected 2019
GATGTGCTTCCATATACGTCGCACCATTCTCCAAGACGTGCGCCCTGATAGTAGCCTCCCCAGAAGCCCCTGTTGAACACTTCCGAGAGTTCGTCCTTGAACGATGCTCCGAGCTCAGGAGTGTATGTTCCGTTGCATACTGCATCGGCTGCACGACGGTAGCATGATGCCACCCTCTTCACATATTCTGCCGAACGGGCACGGCCTTCGATCTTGAATACGGTCACTCCGGCGTCGATGATCTTGTCCATGAACTCGATGGTACACAGGTCCTTAGGTGACATTATGTACTTGTTGTCGATTTCGAGTTCCATGCCTGTCTCGCGGTCCTGGACCTTGTAGGCACGGCGGCAGAGCTGGAAGCATGAACCCCTGTTTGCGGATGCTCCGTATTCATGGAGACTGAGGTAGCATTTGCCGGAAATCGCCATGCAGAGGGCTCCGTGGGCGAACATTTCGATTTCCACGAGACGTCCCGACGGACCGCAGATGTTGTCCCTGTCTATGATGGCCTTGATGTCCTTTACCTGACCGAGATTGAGTTCGCGCGCGAGTACGATGACGTCGGCGAACTGGGCGTAGAAGCGGAGTGCCTCTGCGTTCGAGATGCTGAGCTGGGTAGAGATGTGTACCTCGACACCGATCTGACGGGCATAGATGATCGCCGCCATGTCAGATGCGATTACTGCCGTGATTCCGGCTTTCTTTGCCGCATCCAGCGTACGCTTCATATCCTCAAGGTCTTCTCCGAAGAGTGCGACGTTGAGGGTAAGGTCTGTCTTCACTCCATGTTCCGAGCAGATGCGTACGATTTCCTCAAGGTCGGTCATCTTGAAGTTGTTGGCCGAGTGCGAACGCATGTTCAGCTTCTCGACTCCGAAATATACCGAATCCGCTCCTCCCTGGATGGCTGCGTGCAGGCATTCGAAGTTTCCTGCCGGCGCCATTATCTCAAGTCTTTTCTTTTCCATTATTTACGTCTTCCTAAAAGCATGGCTGCATAACGGTGCAGCATTTCCGTTCTTATCTTTCCGAGGTTGAGGCTCTCGGCATATTCCATTGCCTGTGCGTGGAGCCTTCTGATCTCCTCCATGGCCTCTTCTCCCACTTCAAGACGGTTGTAGATATCCTTTACGGCAGCGATCTTCGCCGCCTTCTCCTCTTCCGTCGATACCGGCATGGCAAGGGCCGCCGCAAGTTCTTCGGTGTTTCCCTTCTCGAGCGCACGGGTGAGCAGCCAGCTCTTCTTGTTGTTTACTATGTCGCCTCCGATGGCCTTTCCGAACTCCTTAGGGTCGGCATATGTGTCGAGCCAGTCGTCGGCTATCTGGAATGCCAGTCCGAGGTCGTATCCGAACCTGTACAGAAGGTCCGCTTCCTCTGCAGATGCGCCTCCGATAAGGGCACCCATCTTTGCGGAACATGCGATAAGCACGGCTGTCTTGAGTCCGATCATCTTTATGTATTCCTCCATCGGAACCTTGTCCATGTTCTCGAAGTCCATGTCATACTGCTGGCCTTCGCATACCTGGGCTGCGGTAGTCGAGAACAGGGTGAGGACTTCAGGAAGTACGGAGGCAGGGGCCTTGGCCACAAGTCTGTAGCTTTCGATCGACATCACGTCTCCAGAGAGGATGGCGGTATTCTCGTCCCATTTCCTGTGGACGGTCGGAACTCCGCGACGCACGTCTGCCTTGTCCATGATGTCGTCGTGTATGAGGGTGAAGCTGTGGAATACCTCAATGGCGGCAGCCGGAGCAAGGATGTCTTCGGTAAAGGAATCCTTGAAAAGCGAATATGCAGTAAGACAGAGTCTTGGACGGATCCTCTTTCCTCCTATTTCCATCATATACCTCAACGGGTCATAGAGACCGGCCGGTTCAGGCGTAAACCTGAGGTTTGCAAACAGATCGGCAAGTGCCGCATCGATATGTTTCTCCTGTATCATACACATGTGTTTTGTCCTCGCAAAGATATTAAAAAATAACTTTATCTTTGCATCATGATTATAAAAGGAGAAGCAACGGTCGTAAAGCATACGGGAAGCCATTATCTTTTGTCAAAGCTTCCTGAGTGGAATCTCTTTCCTGCAGTCCTGAGAGGAAAGATCCGTCTGAAGGGTTCGTCGGCTACGAATCCTGTGGCAGTGGGTGATGTCGTTTCGTTTGAAGCGGATCTCCCTGAAGGAACGGATGCTTCATCAGGCATCACTCTTGAGAATCCTGCAGCTATAACTGCAGTAAAGCCAAGGAAGAACTACATCATCCGCAAGTCGACCAATCTGTCGCGCCAGTCGCATATCATCGCGGCAATTCTCGACAGGGCGTTCATCATCGCCACCATCGACTATCCGGAGATCAAGCTGCCGTTCCTCGACCGAATCCTTGTTACATGCGAGGTCTACAATGTACCGGTGACCATCGTCCTCAACAAGGTGGACCTCTACCGCGAATCACATGCTGAGATGCTTGAGGCCTTCCATGAAATCTATGAAGGGGCGGGCTATCCTGTGATGGAGGTATCAGCTCTCACAGGAGAAGGCATAGATGCGCTCAGAGAGGCTTGTGACGGCCATGTATCCCTGTTTTCGGGTGTTTCCGGTGTCGGCAAGTCATCGCTCATAAAGGCCCTTGACCCGTCGCTCGACCCGAAGGTGGGAGAGATTTCCGAGGTCCATGTACAGGGTAAGCACACCACCACATTCTACGAGATGTACAGCCTGGCTACCGGAGGCTTCATCGTCGATACTCCAGGCCTCAGAGGTTTCGGACTTGTCGATCTCAAGAAGGAGGAAATCGCCCTTTACTTCCCTGAAATGCTCAAGGCTTCCGAAGGTTGCCGCTTCACGCCTTGCACGCATACCCATGAGCCTGGGTGTGCTGTGAAGGAGGCAGTGGAGGCTGGTGAGATCAGCTATGACCGCTATTCTTCGTATCTGGGAATGCTGGACGAGGAAGGCAAATACAGGTAGGAGGATATATTCTTCTCATCAAATGAAGGAAATCAACAGGGACATACTCAAGCTCGCAGTTCCGAGCATCTTTGCAAACATCACCGTACCTCTCGTGGGAATGGTCGACATAGCCGTCGCCGGCCATCTGGATACGAGCGCTGTCGTAATGATCGGCGGAATCGCCATCGGTACCATGCTCTTCGACCTTCTCTACTGGAACTTCGGTTTCCTCAGGGTCGGAACCGGCGGACTCACGGCCCAGGCCTTCGGCAGGGGAGACCGCAGGGAATGTGCGAAGATATTCACCCGTGCCCTTGGAATAGCGCTCTCATGCGCCCTTCTGCTCATAGCTGTCCAATGGGTCTTCGTCAAGGCCGCATTCCTTGTCGTGGACTGCACTCCGGAGGTAAGGGAACTCGCATCGAAATATTTCTTCATCCGAATATGGGCTGCTCCCGCCACCCTCAGCCTGATGGCCTTCAAGGGCTGGTTCATAGGCATGCAGGACAGCCTCAGCCCAATGGTCACAGACCTTGTCGTCAACGGAATGAACATACTCATGAGCATTGTCCTTGCGTTGGGAATATCCGTCGGAGGAGTCCGCATCGAAGGAATGGGCTTTGCCGGAATCGCGGCGGGAACGGTGGCAGCTCAGTATTCAGGACTGCTGACAGCCGTCGGACTGATGCTCTGGAAGTATTTCAGGACCACATTCTCGCATCTTGACTCCGCCGACATCAGGACTGTCTTCAAAGGCGGCGAGACAAGGCGCTTCTTCGTGATGAACGCCGACCTTTATGTGCGTTCTCTCTGCTTCATCGCAATCTACATCGGCTTCACGGTCATATCTGCCCGCTACGGAGATACCCTCCTTGCGGTCAGCTCGATAATCATGAAGCTGCTGATGATATTCTCATATTTCACTGACGGATTTGCCTATGCCGGAGAAGCTCTTACAGGCAGGTACATTGGAGCGAAGGATGCTTCAATGGTACGTCAGACCGTACTCTGGACCTTTGTCTGGAGTATGGGCATCGCATTGATATTCATGGGAATATATCATTTTGCGGGAGTGCCGATGCTCAAGATGATGACATCGGACATGTCGGTGGTCGCGGCGGCCGAAGAATATATCCCATGGCTTCTGCTCATGCCGGTTATGGGATGTGCCGCGTTCACATGGGACGGCATCTACATCGGTGCCACTGCATCAAAGGCGATCCGCAATTCGATGCTCTGGGCGGTGGTCGGATTCTTTGCCGTATGGGCGGCAGGCCTCATGTTCCCGAACATCACTCCTTCCGGTTCGATGCATGTGCTTATGGGGGCATATTTCGCCCACCTGTTCGCAAGGACAGTGTACTTATCCGCACGTTATAGGAAGGATGTCATGAATTTATAAGTATATTTACACGGATTTAGATATAAGGTCATGAGTATATACTCATTTTTCAGAATAAGCAAGCCTTCGGCCGAGCAGGTCGCTCCCGAAAAGGTGGACAGTACATACAAGTCCATCAGAAACAAGACCTTCTGGGGCGTGACTGTGGCATACAGCCTCTATTATGTGTGCCGTATGAGCCTCAGTGTCGTGAAGCAGCCTCTGATCGACGAGGGAGTGCTTTCGGCAGGTGAGCTTGGAGTAATCGGTTCCGCGCTTCTCTTTGTCTACGCGGTTGGAAAGTTCATGAACGGATTCATTGCAGACTACTGCAACATCAAGCGTTTCATGGCGACCGGACTCTTCATCTCGGCGCTGATCAACCTCCTTCTGGGCGTGCTGGGCGTATTCAATGACTTCGTCCCTCTGTCCACAGCCGTAATCTTCTTCTCGTTCGCCATCCTCTGGGGACTGAACGGATGGATGCAGTCGATGGGCTCGCCTCCAGGCGTAATCTGTCTTTCAAGATGGTTCCCTAAGTCGAAGCGAGGCACATTCTACAGCATCTTCAGTTCGACTCCATATGTGGGCGAGTTCCTTTCCTTCATCATAACCGGACTAATCGTCGGTGCCATCGGATGGAAGGCCGGATTCATCGTGGCTGCGATCGCCGGACTCATCGGTTCGCTGGTTGTGCTCTGGATGGTGTCGGATACTCCTGAAAGCAAGGGACTTCCGTCGATCCAGACCCTTTCTGGCGAGGAGATGGGCAAGGAGGATACCATGCCTACGCGTGAGCTCCAGAAGTTCGTCCTGAAGCATCCTGGCATATGGGTAATTGCCATCTCAAGTGCATTCATCTACATCACGAAATACGCTATCACAGGCTGGGGAGTGCTTTTCCTCCAGAAGGCAAGAGGCTTCTCGCTTGAGGAGGCGACCCAGATCATCGCGTTCTCGGCGGCCTTCGGCATCGTGGGAACAGTCCTCGCAGGATGGCTTTCCGACAAGGTCTTCCGCAGCGACCGCGTAAAGCCTGCCATCCTTTCCGGAGTGGTAAGCTTCATCGCCCTGGCCCTCTTTCTTTTCGCTGAAGGAGGCTATCTGATGAACATCCTCTATGTATCCCTGTTCAGTCTTGCCGTAGGAGTCCTTTACTGCATAGTGGCCGGACTCATGGCTGTTGACATCGTACCTCGCAAGGCTACTGGAGCAGCCCTTGGAGTGGTCGGAATCTCAAGCTACATGGCGGCAGGTCTTCAGGACATTACAAGCGGCTATCTCATCCAGTTCCACACCACTCAGGTCAATGGAACGGATGTCTATGACTTCGGCCCGGTATCGTGGTTCTGGCTCGCTGCAGCCCTTGTTTCGTTCATCCTTCCTGTCCTTAACTGGAAGAAGATGAAGGGCAGGTAACAGTCAAGTCTACTTACAGCATACAAAAATCCCAACTGTGGCTCGCTTCGCAGAAGCATAAGGAAATGCTTCGCTCGCGCACAGTTGGGATTTTTGATTATCGTAAGGTAAGCCTACTTTCTGCCGCTAGCAGCGATCATCTCGCTGAGGGTTGCATTGAACTCCTTTGCAGCAGCAAGCTTCTCGACTGTAAGATGCATGCGGTAACGCCAGTAATGACGTGAGTTTGCAGGAACGTTGATTCTTTCCTCGTTAGGATTTGCACGACGGAGAGCCGGATCCATTGAAAGCCAGTCCTGGAGCGGAAGCACAGTCAGCATCGCTGGAGACCAGAGGTGCTGGTCGAGGATCTGACGGCAGATCCAAGGCTCGCAATAGAAAGGAGCATCTCCCTGTCCTCCGAGCATCTCATGCCAGAACATCTCGGTAACCTGACGGTCCTCTTCCCACCATGCACGGATAGGGTTCATGTCGTGGGTTGAAGTAGTACATACCGAAAGGTATGGATACCATGCAGGATTTGCGAAATTATCATGGATAGACTTAGGCATGCGCTGGATTTCGAGCGAAAGGATCCTGAGGTCAGACATCACCTGAGGCACTGTGGCCGGGATCATTCCGAGGTCCTCGCCGCATGCAAGCATTCCTGTATGGTCGAGCAATGCAGGAAGCTTGAGCATCGCCTTGTCCTTCCAGAACTCGTTGTTGCGGCGATAGAAGAAATCGTCGTAGAGTCTGTCGAACGAACCGCGGCGGTATGCGTCCAGACAACTGTATGAACGGGTGTCGCGTGCTCCGATCTTCGGATGGTAATATCCCTCCTGACGTGGGTCCTGAAGGAAGAGGTCGAAGTCGTTCACATCGAATCCCTGGCTCTGAAGTTCATGTGCAGGGAAAGGAAGTGCAGGGTTGAAATATCCGTTCAGACCGCTCTTTGTCCACATAGGAATCTCCCAGATACGGAAGAATCCGAGGATATGGTCGATACGGAATGCGTCGAAATACTCCGACATCTTTGCAAGGCGTGACTTCCACCATGCGAATCCGTCCTCTGCCATCTTCTCCCAGTTGTAGGTAGGGAAGCCCCAGTTCTGACCGTCAGCGGAGAATGCATCAGGCGGTGCTCCTGCCTGTGAATCCATATGGAAGAGTTCAGGATAGAGCCATGCGTCCACGCTGGTACGGCTGATGCCGATAGGGAGGTCACCCTTGAAGATGACACCCTTCGAGTGGGCATATGTACACACCTCAGACAACTGGAGGTCGAGATGGTACTGTACGAAGCACCAGAAATCGATGTCCGCGCGGTTCTCCTCGCAGAATGCCGCAACCTTCTTCTTGCTGTACTTGGCGAATCCCTTCCACTGAGTGAAGTCAGGTGTGCCGTTCTGGTCACGGAGTACGCAGAACGCGGCATATGGAAGAAGCCAGTAGTTGTTCTTCTCCACGAATTCCTGATACTTCGCAGTAGCGGAAAGTTTCTTGAAAGTCTTCTTGAATGCACCGCGGAGAAGTTCGAACTTGAGAGTGTTCACACGCTCGAAGTCGATCTGATCGAGGGCGTTGAGTTCAGCCTGCAGAGCCTTGTATTCCTCGTCCACCTTTACACCCACTGCAGGAAGATGCAGGAACTGAGGGTGGAGGGCGAAGGTCGAGTTAGGATTGTATGGGTATGAATCCTCCCATGTATGGAGCATGGTGGTGTCGTTGATCGGAAGAAGCTGGAGAATGCTCTGGCCGGTTGAAGCCGCCCAGTCCACCATCTTCTTGAGGTCGTAGAACTCACCCACGCCGAAGTCGTCCTCGGTGCGGAGCGAGAAGACAGGGATTGCAGTACCTGCACCCTTCCAGTCGCGGCCGCTGAAGCGTACCTGAGCGTCTGCCTCCACTGTAACCTCGTCATTCTGAGGCACATTGAGGAACCATCTGTTCTCTCCTTCCTCCCATGCTACAGGAGCAAGAGTCTTCCTGTCAGCCACGAGAATCTTATATGAGAAAGGTTCGGTGACCTTGAGAGACAGGCTCCACACAGGGAACCTGCTCTCGTCAAAAGGTATCACCTTAGTCCATTCCTTAAGATCTTTGCCGCTGCCGGCAATGGCGAGAACCTCGTCAGGACGGAGGGATGGAGCCGAAACCTGGATGACGACATTCGCACCTTCAGGAGTCACAGTCTTCGATGCCTTTCTTCCGAAGATTGCATCAGTGAAGGCTGATGAGTAGAATGGTGCATCCAGAGGACGGTCGTTCCACTTGTCGTAGATGTTCACGACCTTTGCCTTGGTGCCTTCCGGAAGTACAAGCAGATGCTTCTTCCATTCGGTGCGTATGGTCACGCCGTCGCGTACCACCTCATATGTATATTCCGATGCCTTTCCTGGAGTGAAACGGGCGATTTCGCCCTTCCAGATGCCCTCGGCTACATATGAGAGCGGGTAACGCTTTCCACCAAGACACAGGACAATCTCCTCGCCCCAATTGGTTCTATATTCGATACTTAAGTTCAGTTTCATATTCACTTGTTATATTTTTATGCAAATATAGCAGATTTTAGAAGCTGGTCAAGAGTCTGAACTCACCTTCCTTCAGTGAAACGTTGCCTGAAACGCTGGCATTTCCGTTCATGTAGTCCTTCCACTGACCTGCAGGGAGTGCTACTGTAGTCGTGCTCTTTCCGAAGTTACCTACGACATGGAAGGTCTTTCCGTCCACGGTACATGTGATCTTCTTCACAGATGCGGTAGGAGTCCATGTGAACTTCGCGTCTGCATCAAAGAAGCGTGGATTCTCACGACGGAACTTGAGAAGCTTCGAATATGTGTCGTAGAGTGCCTTGCGGGCAGGTACGGCCATGTACTCGTCGGTGACAACCGGCTTCTCGCCTGTGCGGTCGTTGTGGTTGATCGAATAGTCGTAACCGATCTCACCGAACTGCCAGATCATCTTAGGACCAGGAACAGTAAGGAAGAACGCTGCAGAGGCACCTGCACGGCGCATTGCCACTGAAAGTGCGCTGTCGCTATTGCCGGCGTTTCCTCCAGGGGTTACCGAAGGATTTGCAGGACGTGCGTGTCCGGCAGTCATGAGCCATACCATAGAGGCATCAGGACTGAACCAGATGTCGTATGTGCCTGCGGCAGGAGCTGCCATATCCTGCGAGCCTGAACCCAAGGTAAGGGTATATCCTGTGTTGAGAGGAAGCTTGTATCCCTTTGAACTTGCACCGTAGTTGAATGCGTCGTTCCATGAACTGTTGCCACGGATCTTGAACATGTCGTCAGCAGCGATGGTCACGTTCTTCGCAACGTAGAAGACGCCGTCGGCAGTCATGGTGATGTCCGGCTTGTCGCCCCATGAAGTGAGGGTTCCGCAGATTCCCCATGTCACTGATGAAGCATCCTCGGTCGCACCGTAGCAGATGCGCTCCTCGTCATGGCTCTCCATGTAACTTACCCATCCGCCGTATCTTGAAGACTCATATGAACCGCTCAGGTTGCCGTTTCCGCCGTTTACCGACGTGCGGTAAGAACCGTTCATGTTTCTCCAAAGCTGGATGCCGTAGTCGGCAAGAACCTTCTCCTCATCCCAGTCGGCAAGGTGCTCGAAGATCACGACAGCGTTGTCGTTCACCGACCAGATGTGGTCAGCATAACCCTTGAGGATGTCGACGCGTGACTGGTCGTAACGGCCCCATGCGGTGACGTCAGGATCTGTCTGCTTCTGAGTGAATCCCTTTGTAAGGTCGAAGCGGAATCCGTCGATATCGTACTCTGTGAGGAGGAACTCGAGGCTCTTCTTCACATGTTCCTTCACCATTGCGTTCTCATGGTTCATGTCATGATATACGTTGTACGGGTGAGCAGGAAGCACGTTGAAGAAAGGATTCTCTGCAGTCGTGCGGTTGTTCGCGCTGTCCCACCATGCCTTTGCCCAAGGATGTGAACCTGTAGCGTGGTTATATACCACGTCCACGATCACTGCGATGCCTCTCGAGTGGCACTCGTCGATGAATGCCTTGTACTCGTTGCGTGTGCCGTAGTACTTGTCGAGGGCGAACCAGTGGCTAGGGTTGTATCCCCAGCTGAGGTTTCCGTCAAACTCCTGGATAGGCATGAGTTCGATGGCGTTCACACCGAGGTTCTCGATATAGTCGAGCTGTGCCATCGCACCGGCGATGTCCTGGGTGGTAGAGAAGTCACGGAGCAGCATCTCATAGATCACGAGGTCGTTCTTGTCCTCGATCTCGAAGTCGCTGTGCTGCCAATTGTACTCAGGCTTGTTGATCTGGAATGCAGAAACGAGAGCCTTTGCACCTTCTGGGAATGCAGGTACACCGTCGATGTACTGGTCGTTCCACTGGTCGTAAACGATCTCTGTATATGGGTCGCTGAGATATGTGTCGGTGTCTGTGCCTGTACCGAGACGGTACTGGAAACGGTACTCCTCGTCTGCATCGAAGCCGTCGAGAGTGATCCACCAGCATCCCTCGGTAGGGTCATATGCCATCGCACCCTCGGATACGCGTGTCCACTCGTTCCAGTCACCCACGATGTAGCAGTATTCGTGGCGGTTGCCCGCTGTGTCCTTGTCGTAGAGAACGAATGTAACGGAACCGTCTTCATTGCAGTTGATGCCGTGCTCGACGCCCGCAGGAAGTCCCTTGAGCACAACTTCGTCCGGATTGAACTCCTCAGCCTGGAACTTGTCGTCCTTTACTGAACAGAACTGGTCTGCTTCATGGCTCTTGATGGAACCGTCGGCTGTTCTCACGATGAGGGCAATCTTTGTGACAGGAGTCTCGCCGCTCTCGAAATATTCGCGAATCGAAGGCTCCATCTTGAACTCCCAGTGGTTTTCATCCACCTTTGTGAAGTGGGTCTTCTCTTCGGTGGTGCCCCATTCTGTAGGCACGAACATCCATTCGCCTTCAACCACGACTCCGAAATGGCCGTAGAGTTCGCCTGCATGGCCGTAGAGAGGATTGTCAGCCTCCGGCTTGAAGATGATGGTACAAGGCTCGTCAGCATTCGGATATGCCGGGTCCACAGAGATGCCGGATGCAGGGTCAGGTGATACAAGTTCAACCTCCTCATCGCTGCCGTCATCTGCAGCAGTACCCGCAGCCTGGTTTACGAACACCTTTACAGGTTCGCAACCCTGCGAACGGAACTCGAGCATGGTAGCGCGTGCCTTCGGACTGTTGGCCTTGACGATCACGTCAATGGTCATCTCGCCCTCACCGTTTGTCCTTGATGTCTTGCACCATGAAGTTCCCGAGGTCTTTGTCAAGGCCCATACACCCGAAGATGTAACGGTCACAGACAGGGTGTCTGCGTCGCCCGAGAAGCTCAGTTCAGTAGGACTTACGGAAAGTTGTCCTTCCATTAACTGCTTGTTGCAGCCTGCCAGAAGCAGGCCTGCAACAAATATCAAATATAATATCTTCTTCATCATATGGATTACTTAGAGAACACAACCTTCACGTTTGAATGAGAGTTGTCGTTCCAAGCGAAAGTGATCACTGCTGAATAGGTACCTGTCTCGCCTGCAACGAAGTTGTCGGAACCTGATGTTGTGAGGCCCACGATCTCTGCACCGCCGCAGCCGATCCACTGACCGTTGATACGTACCTTGAACTCGTCACCCTCAGCGAAAGCGAGGTTCTCGATCTTGAACTCGTATGTTCCTGCAAATGTTGCTGGGTCAGTCACGTTCTTGCTTACGAATGAAGCTCTGTCGTTTGTGTCGAATGAAGGGTCATCCCAACCGAACTCGCTGCCTGAGAATCCTACCACGAAAGTCTCGTCAGAAGGGTCTACATAGATCTTCTCAGC
>JAEIGA010015532.1_pt1 | contig 11587 bp, 11 predicted proteins | sample 9270691 | NCBI WGS metagenome assembly JAEIGA01 (sample SAMN17057246, study PRJNA624740) | gut metagenome | biome: biome; isolation source: fecal sample | host: Bos grunniens | place: China: Xizang | collected 2019
GAAGCTTCATTCTCATCTTCAATAATAACAGCGTGAGACAGGATGTCCTCGATCTCAGCAATGCGGCCGTAGAGCTTTGCCTGCTCATTCTTGGCGGCATCGTACTCAGAGTTTTCGGACAAGTCACCGTAGGAGCGGGCTTCTGCGATCATTGCAGCGATCTCGCGCTCACGGGTAGTCTTCAGATAGTTGAGTTCCTTCTCCAGGTCTGCCAGACGCAGACTAGTAATCTTATATTCCTTAGCCATAATTACAACCCTTTCTTAGCCAAAAATATCAATAGCTCCAGTCATTATAGTGGAAAAAATCCTCATAGTCAAGGAATTTTTGCCATTTTTTCGGTGGTTTTTTGCATTCAACCAGCCTGCAGCAATTCAATCGCCGCCTGGATTTGAGGATCTTCCTCCGGTGCCAGTGTATCGGCATAAATCGCCAGGAAGGTTTCCTCGTCTACACTTACCTCAACATCCGGTGTAATGCCAATGTCCGCCAGACTGATACCGTCGGGAGTATAGTATTTACCGATAGACAAGTTAACCGCGGATCCGTCCCAAAGTGTAAATGCCTGCTGAAAATAACCCTTGCCGCAGGTCTTTTCACCTACAATTTCTGCCGCCTCATACTCACTCAATGCCGCTGCAAAAAATTCTGCCGCGGAATAGGATTCCGAATTGACCAGTACTGCCATGGGAATGTCCAAGCATCGCTTATCCGAGGAATCCACAAAAGAATTACCCAGATAATCCTCACTGCGGAACAGCGGACCTTCCGGAAGCAGATAGTCCAGTACCTCCACCATTTCGTCCTTATAGCCGCCCGGATTATTACGCACATCAAAAATCAGAGCCTCCGCTCCGGCGGCCCGAACCTGCTCAATGGCCGCGATGGTTTCCTGGGCACAACGGGCATCAAAATTCGTAATCGTCACCAGGCCGATTGTATCAGTGAGCATTTCTCCCGCTGCGACCGTCATTTGAATTTCCCTGCGTTCCACCGTAAATACCGTCTCGTTACCCTCTCGCAGAATGGTCAGATCCACAGTTGTTCCAGCGTTACCCTTCACTCTGCTGCTCACATCCGTCAAATCGGACGCATCGAAGCCCTGCCCGTCCACTTTGATGATCACGTCACCAGGTTTCAAACCGGCCTCTTCTGCCGGACCGCCGGCATAGACCTGCGTCACATTCACACCCTGGCCATCTTCCCGAACAGACACCGTAATACCTACGCCAACATAAGCATTGGCCATTTGTTCCATGTAATCGCCGTAGGATTCTGCAGGAATATACTGACTCCAACGGTCACCCAGAGAATTCACCATAGCATCCGCAGCGGCATCCTGCATTGCTGTAGGATCGACCTGGCCGATAAAACGCTGCTCAATGAGCTGCTGCAATTCCTCCAGTTTGGAGAAACCGGGATCCACTGGAATCAAACCCACATAGACAAACACGATCACTGCAGCCGCGAAACCAACCGCCGCGGTAAGAAGATAGCTCATTATTTTCATAAAACGATCCATTTCTTTCCCTCCGGAAAACACATATTTCCCACAGCCTCTGATGAGACTGTGGGAAAATCAGTGGTTAATAAAAACTGATGTACTCAGCAGGATTCACGGGACTGCCGTTGTAATACATGGTTAAATGCAGGTGGGGGCCGCTGGAAACACCGGTAGAACCCATATAGCCGAGGGTCTCACCCTGGGACACATAGTCGCCCACGTCCACCACATAATGGGTCATGTGCAAATAAACGGTAGAGAATCCGTCGCCATGGTCCACACCGACGTAATAACCGTTGTATTCATTGTAACCGGCACGGTACACCGTACCGCCTCTAGCTGCCCAAATAGGTGTGCCCTCAGCAGCTGCCAGATCCACGCCGCTGTGGAATGTAGAAGCACCCTCTACCGGAGGTTCACGCCAGCCAAAAGCACTGCTCAAATAAACATAGTTGCAGGGAATGATCCAACTGCCGCCGGAAGGAGGCGGAGAATAGCTGTCGTCCCCGTCGTCATCATCGTCATCATCAGAAGAGTACGTCGGCTCTGTAGTGGTCTGACTGGTTGCCAGCCACTCCTGATACTTGGCATTTTCGTATTCGATCTGAGCCGCGCCAAGCTCCGCGATCAGCTCCTCGGTCTTCTGCTCGTAATTGAAGAAATCGTTGTCCAAGCGCTCCGCTTCTGCAACCAGCGCTGCCAGCAGTTCACTGGATTCCGCACGTTTTTCTTCCATAACGGTCTGAGCAGAGGCCAGTTCTGCTTTTGTTGCTTCCAGGCCAGCCTTTTCATCGGAAAGGGTCTGCTTTGCCTCAGCTACCGCAGCCGCCGCATCGCTCATTTCCTGAATCCGGCGTCGATCTGCCGCTGCGATCTCTTCGATCATGTTCAACCGGTCCAACAAATCAGAAAAGCTGTTAGCTTTGAACAGCACAGACCAGTAAGACAGACCGTTGTCCTCTTCCATGGCCCGGATGCGTTCCTTATTCTTCTCGTTAAGCTCTTTCAGCTTTTCCTGCGCTTTATCCAAATCTTCCTGCTTGTCCGCAATCAGCACATTATAAGAGTCGATCTGCTCATTGATGTTGCCGATCTTAGCATGCAGCAGTGCGATCTGCTGGTCGATATTATTCTTTTCCGCAACAATATCTTCCGTTTCTGTCTGATTTTCTTCCATTTGACCCTGGAGCTGCTCCATTTGCGCCTGGATCTGCTCCTGCTGCGCCTGCAGTGCATCGATCTGCTCCTGGATCTCGCTGGAGGACTTTGCTGAGGCACTAACCGGCAGGATGCTCAAGACCAACGAAAGGATCATCACAGCCGCCATAATACCAGCCAATATGGAAACAATTAACTTACGCTTTTTCTTCATGGTTCTTCCTTACTCAGAAATTGATGTAACTTGCGGGATTCACATAGGATCCGTTATAGGCAATACCGAAGTGGAGGTGAGGACCTTCGCTTAAGCCGGTAGTACCCACATAGCCGATGACTTCACCGGCAGAGACATACTCTCCGACGCTGACAATGTAATAATCCATGTGCATATACACACTGGAGAATCCGTCGCCATGGTTGATGAACACATAGTTACCCGCGCCGCCACCTTCATAGTCAGCCACCGTCACCGTACCACTACTGGTAGCATAGACGGGATTGCCCAAATTGGCAGCCAAATCGATACCGTTATGAGGACGGGCATAGCCCAAAATGGGATGGACACGGTTGGGGTTAAAGGGACTGGACACATAGACATAACTGCAGGGCACCACCCAGCCGCCGTCGCTTACCGGTGCATCAACGCTGCCGCCGGAGGATTCCGGCTGCGAAGGATGGGCTTCTTCCCACTCCCGCTGCAGAGCCTCGGTATACTCCACTTCCTTTTCTGCCAGTTCCTGCAGTTTCTCTTCCAGCAATGCTTCGCCTTCATCCAAAAGCTGCTGATACTCCTCGCCCCGGGCTACCAAATCAGCAAGCAGGCTATTGGATTGCTGACGCTTTTCGTCCAGCACTGCCTTCGTCGCATCAAGCCCCAGCTTTGCCTGTTCCAAAGCAGTTTTCTGCAGTATCAGTTCTTCCTGGGCGCGGGAAAGTTCGGCCGCCGCCTGATTCATCTCTTGCAGCCGGCGCTTATCCGCAGCCGCGATTTCTTGGATCATATTCAGTCTGTCCAAAAAATCAGAAAAACTGTTGGCCTTAAACAGCACAGACCAGTAAGAAACCGCACCATTTTCCTCCATGGCACGGATCCGTTCCCGGTTCTTCTCATTAAGCTCGGTAAAGCGGGCCTGTGCTTCGTCGTATTCTGCCTGCTTGTCCGCGATCAGCACCGCATAGGAAGAAACCTGCTCTTCCGTCACCATGATTTGGGCATTAAGCAGAGCGATCTGTTCATCAATATTGCTTTTTTCTTGAACAACTTCCTCCATTTCGGAATAGTTGTCCTGCTTCTGCTGTTCCAGCTCGTCTATTTGAGCCTGGATCTGCTCGTTCTGTTCCTCCAGTTCATCGATCTGCTTCTGGATCTCATCAGAGGAAAGAGCATAGACCTTTGCGGGCAGGACAGATCCGCACAAGCCGACCATCAGCGCTACCACGCAAATAAAAGAAATTATTCTGCGATAATTCATCATTCTCTTAAACATTCATAAACTTACGGATGGAAGTCCAGCTGCCCACGATACCCACAAACAGACCTGCTGCCGCAAAGGTGTAGATCATAGGCATCAGCAGTTCGGCAAAGGGAACAAAGCTGAACAGTCCCAGTGTATCCATCTCTTCCAGCCGGAGTACCAGGGTATCATAACCCCACCACTCCAGGAAGAATGCAATGGCCGCGCCGATCATGCCCAAAATAAAACCCTGCACCACAAAGGGAAGACGAATAAAGCCATTGGTGGCGCCAACCATCTTCATGATGGAGATCTCGTTCTTACGGTCATACATTGCCAGTTTGACCGTATTGGAAATGATCAGCAGGGAAACCACCAGCAGAACAGAGATGACCACCGTAGATGCCACCCGCAGCACACTCTGCAGGGTGATAAAGCCTTCGGCAAGTTCAAAGTCCGCACTGACCTTTGCCACGCCAGGAATCGACTCGATCAGTTCTACCGTCTGGTCAATGAGGGTATTGTCCTCCAAGGTCACCACAAAGCGGTGACGCAGATCTTCTGCTACCACACCAGAGAAAGCATCCTTCTCGTCAGCATGATCCTCGATAAACTTCTCGAGGGCCTGCTCCCGGGAAACGAAGTCAGACTTAAGTACATTTTGGATCTGATTGATCTTGGTACCCACACTTTTTGCCTCTGCATCCGGCAGTGCGCTGTCCACATAGGCAACTACTTCATTGGTCTTATTCAAATCCTCCACCATGATGTTCACATTGTACAGCAGAACAGAGAAACTGCCCATGATCAGCAAACATGCCACAGTTACACAAATAGCGGCAAAGGACATAAAGCCGTGGAGGAAAATACCCTTAATGCCCTCTTTAAGCAAATAACCTAAATTATTGATTCTCATAACGATAATACCCGTCCATTCCGTCGCTGATAATCAGGCCTTCATCGATAGCGATGACCCGCTTTCCAAATCGCTGCACCAGATCCATCTCATGAGTAACCACCAAAAGGGTCGTACCCAAGTTATTGATCTCCTGCAACAGGCTCATAATCTCCAAAGATCGGGCAGGATCCAGATTGCCGGTGGGTTCATCGGCGATGATGGTGGAAGGATTGTTCACCAGTGCCCGGGCAATGGCCAAACGCTGTTGCTCACCACCGGAAAGCTCGGTGGGATGCCGGCGGCTCTTGTCATTCATGCCGACCAGCTCCAGCACATAAGGCACGCGCTCCTTGATCTCCCGTTCCCGGGCGCCAATGACACGCATAGCAAATGCCACATTGTCATAGACCGTCATATTAGGGATCAGGCGGAAGTCCTGGAACACGACACCGACCGTACGGCGCAGGTAAGGGATCTCCCGCTTGCGGATATGGTCCAGAGAGTAACCATTGACATGAACCGTACCGGAAGTGGGTTTCAGCTCACCGGTGATCATTCTAATAATCGTGGATTTACCAGAGCCGGAAGGTCCCACCAGGAACACAAACTCGCCATCCTCGATCTGCATAGACACGCCATTAAGGGCTGTATTGCCCTTCGTATAGGATTTAACTACATCAGTAAATTCGATCATATTTTGAAAACTCCAATACACACAGTGTAACCAAATTGTAACACATCAGAATCCCGAAGTCAATCTGTCAGGTCAACAAAAGTGCGGGATACCCCGCTTTTGGGTAAATTTTCCCGCTAAAAAAGCCTCCATAAAAATAGGGCTGCAACAGTGCAGCCCTATTCAATACGGTTATGATTACTTGCGGTTGTCCCGGGAGGACAGGTACTTTCGCACCATCAGTGCCACTTTGAAGATGATGGCATGGTCAAACTCCCGCAGGTCCAGGCCGGTAAGTTTCTTGATCTTCTCCAAACGATAGACCAAAGTGTTGCGGTGAACAAACAGCTTCCGGGAAGTCTCGGACACATTCAGGTTGTTCTCAAAGAACTTATTGATAGTAAACAGGGTCTCATAATCCAAGCTGTCAATGGAATTCTTCTTGAAGACTTCGGACAGGAAAATCTCACACAGCGTGGTAGGCAGCTGATAGATCAGACGGCCGATACCCAGGTTCTCATAGTTGATGATGGTCCGCTCGGTATCAAAAACCTTGCCCACATCGATGGCGGTCTGTGCTTCTTTGTATGCGTCAGCCAAGCCCCGCAGATGCTCTGCCACAGTACCGATACCGATGACAGACTTAACAAACAGCTCGTTTCTGAGCAAATCTTCCACGCTCTGGGCAATCTTTTCCAGATCCTCAGCAGTAGTAGCGGGAGTGATCTGCTTGACGATGGCAACATCAGACTCGTTGATACTGATCACAAAGTCCTGCAGCTTGTCAGGGAATATGCCGGACAGAATATCCACAGTGGAAACATCAGAATGACCCACCTGACGAACCAGGAACACGGCACGGGGCGCATCAGTAGCGAAATGCAGTTCCTTTGCGCGGATATAGATATCACCGGGCAGGATATTGTCCATGATGATATTCTTCACGAACGTGCCGCGGTCATGCTTCTCCTCATAGAAGGACTTAGCATCATTCAGCGCCACATAAGCCATGGCGCAGAAACCCTTGGCCATCTCATCTTCACCAGTGCAAAACACCGCATATTCGAAGAAATTGGAACTGCCGACCATCGCCTTGAAAGCCTTGCCGTCGAATACGGTAATGTTGTCAACCGCGCTGCCGACCTTCAGTGCCGCGTCATTCCAGCGCTCGCCCAGCAGGGACGGATCCGTGCAGGAAACCACATTGCCCTCAGAGTCAATGACACCCAAAACCCGGTCCGTTGCTTCACGCAACTGCGCGATCACACTCTGAAAAATACTGTTGGACATAAGCCCGTCCTCCTTATAATATTGCATAAATGCGTATTCCACAAAATTATGGCTTTATTATACACACATTTTGCGCACATTGCAAGTGGCTTTTGACATTTTATTGCAAAATCAACCTCTGTTTTTAGGTATTATACCAAAAAAGATCAGCTTCACCCCGACTGCCCGCCGGCTTAAAACTGATCTTTTTTCTATATATTACACAAAAAACTCTTCCAGTTTTGCCAGTTCCGCTGCTGTCAGCTCCCGTACCTGGCCCCTGGGCAGCTCTCCCAAGGGCAATCCGCCCTCGATCCGGCGTTCCAGATAATCCACCGTCATCCCGCGGGAAGCCATCATCCGCCGCACCTGGTGGTACTTTCCTTCACAAACTGTAATCAGGCTCTCTCCGGGTCCGATCGGCTCCAATTTGGCAGGCAGGCAGACCGTTCCATCCCGCAACTCCAGGTTTTGCGCAAAAGCCGCCACGTCATCCTCATTGGCCTGTCCCTGGTGTCTTGCATAGTATACCTTCGGCACCTGATTTTTGGGACTGATCAGCTTGTGCAGTAAATCTCCGTCATTGGTAAACAGCAGCAGACCTTCCGTCTGCTTATCCAGCCGGCCTACCGGTTTTAAGTCCAAACTTCTGAGTTCCGGTGGCAACAATTCCATCACCGTTCTGTCTGTGGGGTCCTCTGTCGCGGTGACGAAGCCTGCCGGTTTATTCAGCATAACCACCAGCCGGCGTTTTCCGCCCAACACGCCCCCATCAAGGCAGACCGTCTGCCGCTGGGGATCGATTTTTCTGCTGTTGTCCCGCTCCACAGCGCCATCCACGGTCACTCTGCCCGCTTTCAGAATCAGTTTCACCTGGCTGCGGGTACCGACACCGCTGTCACACAAGAATTTGTCCAATCTCTCCATAGTCTCTCCGTTCTATCCCTCCAAAGCCGCGAATAAGCTATAATGCGAATTTCAACCAGGAGGAATGCTCTATGATGGTAATGACCGCAAAGGTCGATATTAAAAAAATTATTGTCGTCTTAGCCGTAATCGCAGTTCTGCTCATCGGCATTATCGCCCTGGCCGGCGAGGGCAACACTCAAACCGCCGCCACATCCACCGCTGCGGTAACCGGTAACGATGACCGGATCAATTTTTTGACCGAGCTGGGTTGGGAGGTCAGCACTTCCCCCACAGAATCCAGCCAGGTCCGCATTCCCCAGAACAACAGCGATGTCTTTGAACGGTATAATTCACTGCAGCTCAGCCAGGGTTACGACTTAACGCCCTACATGGGAAAAAACGTGATGCGCTACGTCTACAAGGTTGAAAACTACCCCAATGCAACAGAGCCGGTTTATGCCACGCTGCTGATCTACAAAAATCAGATCATCGGCGGAGATATCACCGACACCGCCGCCAAGGGACTCATTCAGGGTTTGAAAAAAGCTACAGCCACAACGCCTCCAGCTTCTTCCCCCGGCGTAGCGCATAATTGACGGTCCAGGCTGTTCCTCCGGGACTTCCGTCCCAAACACTCATCAGAACATCCGTCTGATCCACCATTGCCTTATCCCGCCGCAGCATACACCCGTCGCTGTAAAACCGTTCAACTGTATATACCTTGTCGCAGCTGTCCAATAGCTTTTCCCAGCGGATACGGTCTTCCTCCGGCCAGGCATATGCCTGGCTGGGGCAAGGGATCCATGCCTCCAGCCGAAGTTCCGGCCTCCGTTTCTTAAGGTTCAGAACTGCCTCCGCAAAATACTGGTCACATCCTCTTGCCATCCCACAGCAGAAAACCTCCATGCCGGAATCCGCCAACTGTTCCACTCTCCGGGCAATCACCAGCTTCAGCGCCTTACAGCGCTGATCCTGCTCGTCATTGCCCCACGGAAGCTTTTCCGGTCGGTGACCGGTAAATCCGCAGACCATAACCACACCTCTTTTCTGCTACGATTGTAACACGGAATCCAAGCCTTGACAAGACCGCACTAACATGCTATGTTGTAGTAAAGTCCATATCATTCTTCAGGGCAGGGTGCAATTCCCGACCGGCGGTAAAGTCCGCGAGCGCTTGCGCAGAATCGGTGTGATTCCGATACCGACAGTACAGTCTGGATGAAAGAAGACTATTTTTATTTTGCGCCCTGAGTGTATACTCAGGGCTTTTTTGGAGGTTTTATGAAGCAAAATTCTGTCAAGAAGATGGTATTATTGGCCATGTTGGCTGCCATTTCTTATATACTAGTATCCCTGGTGCGAATCCCCGTTGTCCTTTTCCTGAAATACGAACCGAAAGATGTAGTCATCACCATTGGCGGTTTTCTCTTCGGCCCCATGGCATCTTTTGCCGTATCGCTGGTGGTATCCTTGCTGGAAATGGTCACCGTCAGTGACACCGGTCCCATCGGCTGCGTGATGAACCTGCTGTCCACTTGCTCTTTTGCCTGCATCGCCGCTTTCATTTACAAGAGAAAGCATACCCTCAACGGCGCTGTGATGGGTTTGGCTGCCGGTTCTGCGCTGATGGTCATCACCATGTTGCTGTGGAACTGGCTCGTTACTCCCTGGTATATGGGAGTGGATCGGGCGACAGTAGAAGGTATGCTACTGCCGGCATTCCTGCCCTTCAACCTCCTCAAAGCCGGTCTGAACAGCGGGTTGACCTTAAGTCTTTACAAGCCACTGGTCACCGCTCTGCGGAAGGTCCGACTGATCAACGACACCGCCGCCGGCCGTTCTTCCAAACACGGTGTTTATCTGTTTGCTGCCTCGCTGCTGATCACCTGCGTCCTTCTTCTGCTGGTATTGCAGGGTAAAATATAAAGAATACCGGAGTTCATATCTGAACTCCGGTTATTTTTATTCCTCAGCGGGTTCTTCAGTAACAGAGGGCTGCTCTTCTGCGGTTTGCTGCTCAGATACAGTCTCAGGCTGCTCCTGCACAACCTCAGTCTGCTGCTCTGCGATCTCAGGCTGATCCTCAACTGCTTCAGGCTGCGCCTTGGTATCCACGGGCTGTTCCTGCTCAGTCTCGACCTGCTCCGCAGGTTCGGCCTGGGGATGCTCTACAGGTGCAGGTTCATTGGTTCCTGCCGCGGGCTCTGCTTTTCTGGGAGGCATGCCCTGATCCTTATCTCGACAGACAAACACAAAAACCGGTTCCAGGAAGCAAAAAAGGATCGTTGCCACAAGGCAGATCACGCCAAACACTTCCACGCAAGATCTGTACAGGTCAAAATGCGCCATCAGTGAGAACACAAGATGCGTGATCGCTGTACCCACACACAGCGCTGCCAGGACGGTCATGATCACCAGTCGGACTGTGTTCACATTTCCGCCGCCAAAAATGGCTCTGCTCAGCAGACCGACGATTACCTCTTCACTCAACGCAAACGCAGCTACACCCAGCGCTATAGCAACCACTGACAAAATCAGCAGGACAAACCGGTTGTTCTTAACACGGCCTTTTACTACATACTGATACTGGTCAGAAATACTGCCCAGAATCCAATTGCCGGCAATTGGCACCCAAGCCAGCCAGGCACAGCGAATGCCGCGTTTTTTAGCCAGCTGATGCAAACCGGCCGCCCGCAATACATACATTCCCAAACCCAACAGCGACGCAAGGACGGCTACTGTTATCAGCAGTCCCAACAGCAGCTGCAGCAGCCACTCTTCGGGATAGAAAGATTTAAAAGGCTGTCCAAAAGAAAAGAATTCAGACATTGGAATCCCTCCCCATTTCTTTTTGGGTATCATACCATACTGTCTTGTAAAAAGCAATCTTTTCTCTACTGTCACAGATATTCTTTGACAATAACGGAGGGATATAGTATGCTGATATTAGCACCCACCCAAAGGAGGAGACTATATGAAAATTCTAGCCAGCGAATTTATCCTGCCTATCCGTACCGGATGGCAATGCCATGCCAGCCACATTCTGCCCCTGCCGGGCGGAGAAGTTTTCAGTGTTTTCTTTTACGGTTCTTATGAAGGCTGCGGCGATGTCCGCATCTATGGTTCTCTGCGCAGTCCTGACGGTCAATGGAGCGAAGCCGTCCCCCTCAGCGAAGATGACGGTCTTCCCAACTGGAATCCCGTGCTTTTCCGCCGTGAAGATGGTGTCGTCTTCCTGTTTTACAAATCCGGCCCCGACTGTTCTGTTTGGCATACCCGCTGTCGCATCTCTGAAGACAATTGCAGAACCTGGGGAGAATCCTTTGAACTGGTTCCCGATGACCGCAGCGGCGGTCGCGGTCCGGTACGCAACAAACCCATTTATTTGGCCGACGGTTCTATTCTTGCCCCCGGCTCCACCGAACTGGGCGAATGGAAATGTTTCTTCGACCGCTCCACCGACGGTGGCAAGACCTGGCAGCGCTCCGAGGATATCCGTCTTGAACCCGCACTGCTGGAAAAATACGATAATCTTGCCGGTCGGGGCATCATCCAGCCTACCCTTTGGCAAACCGATGCCGGCATCCACGCCATGATGCGTTCCTCCGAAGGCTATATTTTCCGGACCGACTCCCCCGACGGTATCCACTGGTGCCGCCCCTACCCCACCGCTATGCCCAACAACAACAGCGGTATCGATGCCGTAAAACTTCCGGACGGCA
>JAEIGA010015533.1_pt1 | contig 11587 bp, 8 predicted proteins | sample 9270691 | NCBI WGS metagenome assembly JAEIGA01 (sample SAMN17057246, study PRJNA624740) | gut metagenome | biome: biome; isolation source: fecal sample | host: Bos grunniens | place: China: Xizang | collected 2019
ACATATTATCAATGTCTTTAATGAGGGCGAACTTGAACGAACGAATAACGTGCAAAATTTACACGTTAATGGCGTATAGAAAGGGACTGGTTTCTTTACGCTGAGAGTAAAACCGAAGAAAAGGATGTAATGGTCAAGGTGGTGGTGAATTTGATTAATCAGCGTAACCTTTAGGTCGCTGGCCGTAGGAAAAAGCAACGAGTAAGGGATGTTAGGCTATAAACTCCACAGAAGGCCTTCGAAGTACGCCTACGCCTATTCTTCGAAAATCTTAGAGTGAAATTTGTGGTATGGAAATGCCCTGATGTGCTATGGCGCTAAGTCTTTAACGAGACGCTCGGAAATCCTGTACATTTTTTTTGTAGCATATTGGTAGGAAAAACCTGCGGATTGCTTACGGGGTATCGGAATCGGAGGTATGGACTTCTTTGCTCTCGTGGCAGAGTGTCATCGGTTCTCTACTCTCCGCTTACTTTCTGCATTTTCTTAATGCCTCATGGCTGCGTTCTTTTTGTTCTTCTTGGGGATTGGGCGGAAAGAGGGCAAGGATGAGGCACTTGAGAAGAGAACATCATCAATACCACTCCTCCACTTCAGGCTGTACTTTCATAAAATCGGGCATACACATGCCTATGTCTGCACCAATATATGTAGGGTCGCAGATATAATAGGTCTTTCCTTTGTACTGAAAACTCGTGTAGGTCGGAGGAGGGGTAGACAAAGCTACAGCCGTACATTCATGGCCTGGGTATCCCACCAATAGCACATCCAATCCAAGCAGTTCGCGCACCAGATAGGCATAGAAGATAGAGCGGTCCTCGCAATCACAATAAGGAAAGTAGAGCGTCTCGTCAAAGAAGAAACTCTTCTCCACTCCTTGACCAAACTGCTGCCCATCCGTTTGATATTCAAATGCTTTTTGAACAAAATGGAGCAAGGCATTGGATGCCTCGTTCTCGGTCATTCCTTCTAACTGACCGCGAAACTGAGATACGATAGTTTCTCTCACCTCCTCATCAGCTATCGAAGCAGCATAGCAATAGACATCCATAGAGGGATACTCCTGCTGCAAGGCTATCACGTTCCTGTTTATATCACCTTGTACGGAAAGCAAACCATTAGAAACCGAGAATGACTGCCTTGCTTTAGGTAATCGGTAGGCAGGATTGATGATAAGATTCATTCCTCGTCCACACTCGGCATCAGCAGGTATAGCACAAGAGTAGATGCTACTACCACTGGGCAAACCCTTTGGATAGAGGTAGTATTTCTTCTCATTAACCATCAAATAGGTATTCTCATACACCTGCTGCTCAAAGGGAAGCATCAAGTACACCTCACCACCAGCCACAGCCATACGCACATCGTATCCCATGCTTAGCATCAAGTAGTGCATCATCACCCGCTCTGCATGCTTGTTACCCTTTGCCCACTTCTGGCTATAAGCCTCCACCGCCTTGAATGTGCACCAGTCGCCCAAGCGATAATCCACGGCATGTTGTCGCAAGGCCTCTACGCTCTGCTTCATTCCGCTCTCGTTCAGTTGTTTCCAAAATGCCACCACGTCTTGTTGGTTTGCACTTAGTAACGAAGTCTCTAACTTGTGAGCAGGAACTGCCAACTGCAAGCCATAGAGTTCGAAGCGAATCTGTGGCGTTGTCGGAGCAGGCACCGATGGCACTTTAGGCGTCGTAGGAGCTTTAGGAGTTACGGGAACTTTAGGAGTTACGGGCGCCTCAGGCTCTTTCACAGGTTCAATAGGAGCTGTAGGTTCTGGTTCTTGTGGAACTACTTGCACCGGCTCCACAGGCTTTACTGGCGGAGTATACACAGGAGCCACCACAGGCTTCGGTCTTGTCACTCGCCGACGCCCCGCCATCGTCTCATATTCAGTCCAAGCAGCTTCAAGGAACTCCTCGTATCGTTCCATGATTCCTTTGCGAAAGTCGCTGTAGTCGCTCAACATCCGCTCGCGAAAAGCCTTGAAGTCATCGCTCTGTGCATGCAAGTTGGATGCGACAGATAACAGTAAGATGATAAGATATTTCTTCATACAATCTATATTTACATCACATGAATAAGAACATTTACCCCCTCCGCCCATAGGCTCGTCCCCCTTAAAGAGGGACAGTGCAATAATCGCGCATTCTCTTCTTTTAGAAGTGCGACAAGTCTATCAGGCCAAAGTTCGGGTCACGCTCAGGTTGCCATGAGCGTACCTTGATGATGGGTTTCTTCGGGTCATTAAGGTCGACCATGAGGAACAGGTAGCCCGTATCGCCATAGTTCGTAGAGTAGTAGTCCTGCTTAATCTGTATGCCATACACCTCACCGCCTACGCCAGCTTTTACGATGTCGTTGTTGGCAAAGCGGATATTGATATACTCATTACTTGCGAAGCAACGCTCCAGGTTGCGCATATACTGTTCCTTGTTCTGGCGGGTATACTGCACATACTTGTTGTTCAAGTACTCCCCTCCCACTTCACCTTGTGCATTGGCTTGTCGTGTCACCACCTTACCCGTGATAATCACCGCATTGTCATCGAAGATGCTGCGTATATAGTCGAGGCGCTTCAAGGCGTATGCCGTTTTATAGTTCTCGAGGAACTCGGCCAGAATCTTGCGGGCATACTCGCTCCACATCGCATGTTGCAGGATGTCTGTCGTGGACTTCTCATCGAGTGCAAAAGCCAAGTAATCAATCTTACCCTCCTTGTTGAAGGTGAATGTCACATCCTCCACAAACTTACGCCCATTGTTACGGAACGAGAACGACATCGGCACACTGCGGCAGGTCACCTCAGCCTCGCCCACTGTGTAGAAAGCATACTGCGGCTCACCCATGATGCGTGCATTGCCATAGTTTATCAGTCGGCGATACATTTCTCGGCCATCCTCCGTGAAGCACTCCTCAGCCGCGTCATAGCTACGGTTCCTGATGGCAGCAATCACCTTTTCTATGCTTGCGCGGTAAGGAGCCGATTCCGGTTCGGCGAGCATAGTAATAGATTGGCTCCGCGCTTCGCTCGGAACGCCCCCGTCACTTTGCGCCACCCCCTCTATAGACAGAGGGGGAGTTTGCTGTGCCAGTTGATTCCGCGATGTCTGAGTCCTCCCCATAGAGGGGGAGTTAGAGGGGGGCTCCATCTCCACCATCACATACGCATTCCTGAACACCTTTCCCTTCATCACATTCACCACGGTAGAGATCTCCTTGTCGATGTGTGCTTCACCGCTGTATTCGTATTCGCACTTTATCTTCAGGTTCTCGGTAGTCATACCCGGGCGAAGCTCTACAAATCCGCGACCATCCTTAGCACCATACAGACTGCTCCAGTCCATACCATCAAAGTAGGTATAGTCCATTGAGGTCACAGGCTGTTCCTTGAACAACACGCGTATCTCGGCCACACCATTCTCTTCGCTCACCTTGTATGCCTTCACGCCACCGAACACCTCGTTCATCTGTTCGGGAATCCAGTGAGTGAGTACATGTCCCGCATTATCTACCACGCCATTAGCATTCGGGATACTCTGCAGCAGACAGTAGGCCCAGTAGTAATAGCGCAAGGCATCGTCCACCTTACCCTTCTCTACGGCTCGTGCCGCGCTACCAGCCATATCAAAAACCTTGAGACGGCGCGACTCGAAAATCTTGTCCACCTCCGTGCGTTTCACATAGCGGAACACATGAGCATCGGGCTCGTTCTCGATAACGATGCGTTGCGTATTCTGCAGCGTGGCTTGCGAATAGGTATTCACCACCGAGCGGCAAGCCGAGCGGGAGTCCACACTCACCTGGTCGGTGATTTCCTCCTCGATATTCTCAAACTGCGACTCTACCGATACCGAGATTTTCGATATCAAGTCCTGCAGTGCTGCATTATCGGCCGCCTTTAGTGACTCGCCCCAGCCTTCACCCGTCAGATACTCCTCGCTTGCCTTGATGGCCTCCACGCTTTGAGCAAAGACAGCTCTACTCAAAACAAACAAGCAAAGGAGAACACATCTAATTCTTCTCATTCTTTTCTTTTTATTCAAAAAACTGCGTTATCTATATTATCAGTTGACAACAATAAAATAATCAACACGATGAAACAGAATTAAAACAGATTGCACTTGCTACGCTCGTGCTTACCATCCGGAATGATTAGGCGCGAGCGATAGCAAGCGTTATTCAGTATTATCAATAGAGATTACTCTACCTCGAAGCCCTCGTTGATGAACTTAGATACCAATTCGGCATGCTTCTGTGCAGCCTCTGACTCGCGCATGGCATTCTCGAAGGCACGGATACGGGCAGCCGATGCAGCATCCTCATCGACCAAGAAGAAGGTCTGCATCTCATACACGGGGTTACCTGTCTTCTTGTCTACACCTGTCTGACGGATGATAGAGAAACTCTCGAACATCTCGCCCTTGATCTCCTTCTCCACCATTGACTCGTAGGCCGCGTAGAAATGGTCGAACTCAGCCGATACGTCCTCAGCGTTGTTAGCCATATCGCTCACGATGCGTCCTTTCACATGGCTACCAGCCTGACGAGCGTATGTGTTGCAGGCATTGTTTGTAGCCACCTGCTTACCAATATTCTTCGAGCTGAATGCAGTTGCCACGCCCACCACTTCGTGCACGTTCTCATTCTCATTCATCTTCTCGTAGTGCTTCAAGAGAGCCACATCAAGGCTACGCGATGTGCCATAGATTGCCCATCCACCTTTGGCAAACTCTTTCTTCTTGAGTTTATACTCCTTTTCCAGGGCTTTCTCCAATACTCTGTTTTGAGCGTTCATCACTGGGCATGCAAACAGCATACCAATTACCATCACAAGTTGAATTGTCTTTTTCATAATGTCCTGTTTTAGTTAATTACACTTATGAATTTAATTTACTATAGAGTTCATCCATAAAATGGCAAAAAAAATCTTTCACGAAAGTATTTCCATTGGAAGCATCATTATTCATAATCCTTTTAGCTTCCTTTATTGCATCTTTTGCAGCAGCAGTATCACTAGTTTCTATCTGTTCCAATGCCTCAAAATACTTATTTAAAGCAGGAAACTCACATTCATATCCTTGTGCATGCCTTTTTTGAGCATTCTCAAACCACTCTCTAATCTTTGTATAAAGAGGAACGTTACCTCCTAGTAGTAAATTCGTTATTACTAACACAACTATCTGATTTGACAGATCTGGGAATTCTCTTTTGATGGCATCGTACAATTCATCCCCTTTCCACTTTCCGTTACTTTTCGTCAAATAACCTTCTACGAATTTGTCTAAACGCTCACACATAATGATATTCTCAAAAAATCAATAATTCAGCTCATCATTTAACTTCTCTATTAGCTCCCCAAAAACAAGCTTTACAAAAGAATTTTCGTTGGTTACATCATTTTCCATAATTTTTATAGCCTCCTCAATAGTGTCTCTGGCCACATCATAATTTCCCAATCCTTGTTCATACTTGGCAACACAATATTTATACAATATAGGATTGGCATTCTTAATATCTTCTTCTTTTCTTGTCTTTGCTGCAAGTTCTGCTTCTTTCATATAAGCGTCTTTATATTTTGTTTCCGCAATATTTGCATATTCTTTTAAGACTTCATCGAACATAGAAATCAATTCTGCATCTTGGCGAATTTGAGGATATTCTTTCTTAAATTCAGACAACGCATCTACAATTGTATATTTTGCATTCTTATTTTTTAAATAATTTGAGATAAAGTTTCTTAACATTTCTTTCATAATTCACAATTAATATTATTTCGTTTATAAAGCAAGACGCAAGCCATTTTTAGCAACGGAAGATTCACCGCCCCGGAGCGACACACGGCATGAACCCGCGCCATTGATGAAACCTCCCCCACGAATTATACGACTAGAGCCAGAGTAAGGTCCCTTAGGATTAGTCTGAGCGGAAGAAGAGTATTCACCATACCAATCTGAGCACCACTCCCACACATTACCGCTCATATCATAGATACCAAGTTCGTTAGCTTTCTTTGTTTTTACAACATGCGTAATACTTGATGAATTAGAAGTGTACCAAGCGACATCATCTATATTATTACCACCACTATATTTATATCCTCTGCTGGATTTACCACCACGAGCGGCATACTCCCACTCTGCTTCGGTGGGAAGACGGAAGTTTTCACCTGTTAGTTGATTCAGTTTCTTAATGAATGTCTGACAATCGTTCCAACTCACTTGTTCTACGGGGCGCTGTTCATCGCCTGTAAACCTTGAAGGATTGCTGCCCATTACGGCTTGCCAAAGCGCTTGGGTCACCTCGGTTTCACCTATGGCATAGTTGCTCAGAGTTACTTTGTGAACAGGTTTCTCCCATTTATAAGCATCACTCCCCTGCTCACTAGTGGCTCCCATCGTAAAGGAACCTCCCTCCACATCTACCATCGTAAACGATACACCTTTGACTTTGTAAGTTTTTTTGGCTCCATTAACAACAACTTTCTCTGCCTCTAAGGTAGCAACTAAGATGTTTTCGGTATTTTCACTTAGCACCAAAGTTTTTTCGTAAGACTCATACCCTGCTTTCTTGAGTATTACCTTACGTGAGCCTACAATCACATCGTCAAGCATCAAGGGAGTTTGCCCAACTTTCACTCCGTCAATATATACCAAAGCCCCCGATGGGGAACTCGTTATTTTCATTTTACCCACAATCTGCCTTAATTTTTCAGTCACCAAATCCATATTATCACCAACTTCTATTGTTTGTGTTTCTTGGTAATAGCCCTCCCTATTAAAACGAATCGTGTGTTCCCCATACGACAATATCGTTTTTAAAGGCGTTACCCCTTTATATACTCCGTCAATATAAACATCCGCTCCTGTGGGATTACTAGTTATACTTACTTCTTTCGTGTTGGGTAACACTACAGAAATATTATTTTCAATTTCCTCCTTTAACTCTATGGTCTTTTCGACTTTGCTGAAACCCTGTTTTGTGACAGTTACAGTATGATCACCCACAAGAATATTATTCAAGATAAGCGGAGTTTCTCCGACATATTTTCCATCCAAAGCAACAGTTGCATTTGAAGGAGTTGAGGTAAGTTCCAAAGATGCATATATCGGAGTCGGAGCCTTCAACGCTATTGTTCGCGCTCCAATCTCCGTTATGCGAACAATCTCAGAAGCGGTACGATGTGATTTCTTCTTGACCTCTACAGAATATTCTCCCAACTCCAAAGGCCCACTCCAACGACCTTTGCTTTTATAATTATCATCAATCCATATCTCGCTTTCTGCATCCGTAGTCAGCGTTACATTAGCAAAGTTGGGAATAAGTTCTACGTTTAAGGCTATCGTTTCATTATCTGTCACTTTTACCTGCTGCTCGTATGGTTTATACATACTCTTTACAATCTTTACCCGATATGTATCGCTCAAAAGTTGCTGACTCTTAAAGGGAAGTCTACCAACTTTCTCATTATTGATATAAACATCTGCTCCATACAGACTGCTTACTGCATCAAGTTGTATATAACCAAAGTTCGGGTGTAACGCGATATTCAAGTTTACCGTCTTATTGTCCGATACAACCACCTCTTGTTCGTATGTCTTATACATGCTTTTCATTACTTTGACCTTATATGTTCCGCTCTTAAGTTTTTTTGTAAGATACGGAACTTGCCCAACACGTTCATCATTGATATAGACGTCTGCTCCATGATATTCATTAGCAGCGTCGAACTTGATAAATCCAAAATTGGGACGAAGAGTCACATTCACTTTCGCTTTGCCTTGTGCATTCAGCGTTACTTGTCCCGCCTCCGTATGATAGTTGGCACACGACACACGATAGTTATAGGTTCCAAAGGGCAGCCCTTTTTCAGCATATCCTTCACCATCAACCGTAAGCATTTCATCATTAAGTTCAACAACGGCATCGGAAGGAGTCACATTAAAGACCACAAACTGCTTGTTCACGCTGTGTGTCACGATGGTTTCCACCTTACCCGTGGTCAATACCATCTCATAGGTCTTGGCCTTCTCGATAGTCGTTGGGAAATAGTAGTCGCGCAATACCCCCAGTTGAGGATGCTGCACCGTAATCTTCTTGATGCCGTGGGGCACATAGACCCACACTTCACCTACTCCCTGCTTGGTCTTGACGATACCTACCATGCCACCATCGAATACAAAGCCCTGCTCGGTGGTGACCACTTTGATCAATGCTGCGGTCTCTCCATTCTGGTCACGCTCCATCGTGCCGGCAGTATTGGCCGTCAGGTCATTCTCCAGTAACTTGAAGGATGCCACGCTAATATTTTGTGCTGAAACGAAAGTGCCACACAAGATGAATAGTAACAACAATTTATATACCTTCTTTGACATTTAATCTTATTTGTATTTATTGTTTTAATCTGTTGACTGAAAGAGTCTTATGATCCTAAAACCTTATGGATACACCTGCATTTACCCGAACACCCTCCTTGATTATGTATTCTGGTGTCACATGCAGTCCAAATCCCGAGTCGCCAAACATAAATTCAAACCGTGAGCCTATGACAAATCCACAGCGCATCTTGGCAAACTGGAGAATATTGCGATTCATAGCAATATAATCTGTGTTGTCCAATACGCTATCATCCGGGAATTCTCCCTTTATATACTGCTTACCCAAGAAGAATGAAGGACCATGCACCACGCCAACTTGTGGAGTCATCCTGAAGTTACCCATTCCAAAGGTATATCCCAATTTGGTAGCAAAACGTAACAGATGTATAGAATGAGTGCTTTCGTATTCTCCAGTCATAGCATCAAGCATTGTATATTCACCCATCATATGGCCCTCTACACCCACAGACAATGACCAGTTATTGAGCATCACACCAACCTCTCCACCATAATTTAGTCCATAGGTCGAATAGCCTGCATCTAAACCAACCCATCCACTCCATCCTGCAGGTTTCTTTGTTCCTTTAGGCTTTGATGTCGGTTGCGGTTTCTTTGCTGTAGTCTGTGACGGTTTTGTCGTAGGTTTGCTTGCAGGTGCTACATATTGCACTTTGCTCAACTCTGCTGAAACTTTGTTCTCAATATTCTCCATCACCAACAATGTTCTGTTTGCCACATTGTAGCCCTCCTTCTTGAATGTGATACGACGAGTACCCACAAGTACATCACTCTTGATAAGTGGAGTTTCACCCACCTCCACATCATCAATATATACCGTAGCACGCAGGGGAGTAGAAGACACCTCCAACGAAGCATAGATGGGTGTGGGGGATTTCAGCTCGATGGATTGCGCCTCTGGTGTGTTGATGTGCAGCACTTGCGACGCTGTTCTGTGCGATTCTCTCTTCACCTCTATCGTATAATCTCCAAATTCCAATCGTCCATTCCATCGTCCTTTGCCCCGTTTCTCGCCATCTATCCAGATTTCACTATCCGCATCGGTAGTCAGCGTCACTACTGCAAAATTAGGTTCCATCTCAACATCCAGCACCGAAGTTTCATTATCCTTAACCGTCACTTGCTGCTCGTAGGGCTTGTACATATTCTTCACGATCCTCACCCCGTGCTGCCCACTCTTTATATTTCCCGAGACAAAGGGCAATTGTCCCACGCGTACATTATCTATATACACATACGCTCCGCGCAACTCCTCAGCTCCATCCAGTTTTATCCATCCGAAGTTGGGACGCAGCGTCACATTCACCTCCGCCTTTCCATCAGCCGTCACCGTTACTTGCCCGGCCTCTGTATGATAGTCGGCACACGATACGCGATAGCTATAAGTACCGTATGGTACACCCTTGGTCGCATAGCCTTCGCTATCAACGGTGAGCATTTCATCATTCAGTTCCACTACAGCATTCACGGGATTTACCTTGAACACCACAAACTGCTTGTTCACCGAGTGTGTCACGATAGTTTCTACTCGTCCCGTAGTCAACACCATCTCATAGGTCTTGGCCTTCTCGATAGGTATGGTGAAATAGTAGTCGCGCAACACGCCCAACTGTGGGTGCTTGATGGTTATCTTCTTGATGCCATGCGGCACATATACCCACACCTCACCTATCTCCTGCTTGGTTTTGACAATACCACTCATGCCACCATCGAACCCAAATCCTTGCTCGTTGGTGACCATTTTTATCAGCGCTGCCACCTCGCCATTCTGGTCGCGTTCCATCGTGCCCGTGGTATTGGCCGTCAAGTCGTTCTCCAACAACTTGAATGAGGCAACGCTGATGTTTTGGGCTGAAAGCGTAGCACTGACAAGCATCCATAGCATAAGCACCATCTTGCGCATAGAACATTTCATTTGTCTATATTCTTTATACATATCGTATCTCTTTCTTTTTTCGACCCGCTTCGCGGGTGGTTGGTAAGTTCTGCAAAGCAGAGTTCGCTAGCAATCTGAAATTTAAATCGAATCAATAATCAAATCAGCAAATCATCGGATGCGCGACACAAGGTCGCTTTTATTTATCTGAGACGGGGCGCACCGCGTGGCCGCAGTAAACGCCGTAGAGGCACCCATCGTAATATCTCGAATCGAAGCCGAGGCCCCACGCGCCGACGCCATAATAGTAGTGGGGCGTAGCAGACCAATAGATAACGTCAGGAAGGAAGATGGAGTTGCCGTTAGGGCCGGTAACCAATCGTCCATAGACGCCATTGACGGAAGTCCACTCCCATTCACATTCATTGATAAGTTCTATCATTTCATCCACGGTCGGCATACGCCAGTTGTCACCCCAATTGGCCGTGGCAGCATCGTAGGCTGAAGTCAAGTTACCATCAGCACCGATGATGCCGCGAGACTTCAGTTCCTCTATCGACAAACCATAGGTGATGCTGTTGCCCTCGGTATAACTTGACTTTGTCGTCGTCTCGCCCCAAGCGAAATAGTCACCAGACTCCTCGGGAGAATCGGCACCAACGTTGCAAGAGGCCCACTTCACGGAGAGACCAAGATCAATAATAGCATCACTAGATGTTACTGTAGAAGACGATTCTGTTATGAACGAACGTATCTCACCATACTTATATTGTCCTGCATCAACGCCATAGGCACGGTAGTAATAGATGGTATTAGCCTTTAACCCCGAGATATTGAGCACATAGTCACCATTTGCTATGGTAGACCTCTCTACCCCACTTTTATGTGACAAATTTGATGATGTGTTATAGATAAAACCACAAGCTATATTTTCAGAATCATAAAGGCTAATATTACCAAACAATGTTGCACTATGAGAACCGACATTGCTCACACCATGTGTCACCACTGACTTTATTCGAACAGGAAGTTCAATTTCCTCGGGTATGCATCCCGAGAAAAAGAGACACACAGCAAATAGGACAATAAAAAAATAACTGCTTGTGCTTGCTACACGTATTTTCATTCCTATAAACTCTCTCGCCTATAAGAATCCCCGGAATTGGCTATAACCTATTTAAAATAAAAAGACGTGGGATTCTGTACCTTTGCTTATCTCGCATACTGGGCTCTCGACTGCCTCTTACTGAAGATAAGCAATGCCGAAGCCCACGCTGAGATATGTATACATTATTATATAGCAATGGCTATACAATAT
>JAEIGA010015534.1_pt1 | contig 11586 bp, 13 predicted proteins | sample 9270691 | NCBI WGS metagenome assembly JAEIGA01 (sample SAMN17057246, study PRJNA624740) | gut metagenome | biome: biome; isolation source: fecal sample | host: Bos grunniens | place: China: Xizang | collected 2019
CCCACAAACCAGGCAACTCATCAATCTTATAATGACGCAACTTCGCTCCCAACGGCGTAATACGTGAATCCCCCGCAACAGACACCGTCGATCCGCTGTGATTAACCGTCATCGAACGAAACTTATGACAATCAAACAACTTACCATCCTTCCCCACACGCTTCTGCACAAAAAACACCGGTCCACCCGGCATCTTCACCTTAATCAAAACCGCCGTAACCACCATCACCGGCCACAGAAACAACAAGCCGAAAAATGCAACTATGCGATCAAATAACCATTTAAGAACCATAATCTATATCAATTATTTGCCTTAACAATCTCCACATAAAGATAATCATCCGGAAGTTCTCGCACCACCCTCACTTCAGCCCCTGCCTTCTGAGACTGAAGAGATGCAACATTCGCTTTTGAAATAGTAGCAAAACTCCTGAAGCCTATCTCATCTGCAAAATCAGTCATTATCTTTCCCATTTGCTTTGATATACCCTTACCTTGGTAATTCGAATCAACTATATATCCGCGGAAAGCTGACTTATTTACAAATAATCTCACAAAGCAATAAGCAACCAAAGTATCGCCATCATAGGCGCCTACAAATAAATAAGAGCCATTCCCTAATAAACGCCTGAACGTTCTCTCATCAAAAGAGTACGGCTTAAAGAACTTATCAAATCCCTCTGGCTGACGCGAAATAAACTCTGACAAACATCCGGCATCGATTTTTGTCAATCTTCGATAGTCATATCCGCCGACAAATGCAGAATTTCTAACAACAGCCTTATCTATTCGTTTACCATAAAAAGCACGAATCAACAAGCCATTGCCCCACTCTATAACATTCCAAATCCATGGACAGGAAGACTTTATTTTCTTGATAAACTCTAACATATGAGTCAAATTCTATATATGCAAAACTTAAACAAATAAGTTATGATAATATTCTACCCAAGCCTGAGTCACAACCTTATTATCATACAATTCCTCAACCCTCTTTCTTCCGGCAGATCCATGTTCAGCACGTAATTTAGGGTTATTATGATATAAGACCATGCTCTTATACAATGACTTCACATCGCCTACTTTGCACCTTAGTCCAGTCTCTCCCTCAACAGAAGCATCAACAACTCCATAGGCATCACTTGTGATTACTGGCAGTCCTAAGCCTTGAGCCTCAATTATGCTCATTCCAAAACCTTCTCGCCATGTAGGTATCACAAATACATCTGCCACCTGTAGCGCCTCAAAAGGCTGAGAAGTTCGACCAGAGAAGAAATAGTTCACGCCACGCTTGATATTAGGATACTCCTCCACTTTCTGATCATATCCTTCTTCATCAGAGCCATAAAAAACCAGCTTGGCATTATCATATTCGGACACGAGCTTATTAAATGCGGCATATAATTCACCAATACCTTTATCATGGTTCAAACGTCCAAGGAAAATATATACAACATCGGATTCTTTAAAACCGAACTTAACACGCTCTCTGATACGGACTATATCCGATGTAACAAACTTATCCAACTCCACACCAGTGATTGAACCATTAGCCAACACACAACTATTCGACTCCTTTAGCACTCCCTGCTCGATAAGAAACCGCCTCTGTCCATCCCCATCCACAAGTAGGTTTGTGTTCAACTTTGCAATCACCTTGTCCAGAAACTTCAGCAGTGAACGCATCGGCCCAGTCTTAGTTGCCCACACTTGTCCAGTATAAATATGAATTCTGCGAGGTACTCTAGCAAGCCAGCCCGCAATTGCGGTCAACAGCCCAGCCTTAGGAGTCACCGAATGAACTACATCAAACTTCTCTGCCTTAAAATATTTATAGAGAGCCCAAACTGACTTCAAATCATTCCAGAGAGATATATTTCTATGAATATCTACACATCTGTAACCATCATTCTGAACCAAAACCTTTGACTTATCTGGCTCATTAGACACAAAATACACCTTGTATTCATGGCGCAATGCCTCCATGTGCTTACTTAAGAATACATGCGCTGTTCCAGGTATAGCTGTTATAAAGCAGATTTTTTTCATATTAGTCGTACTATATGCTTATAGAGCGTCTCATGCCTTCTTCAAAAGAGACCTTAACATAATCAATTCCTTGAATCTCACTACACTCCCTATCATATGAGATTCCACCATATACCTTATTTACAAGTGGAATAAAACTGAAAAACTTCATACAAAATCCCAGAAACCTTGAAGTTCTATATTTCCTATCTATAGCTAAGCACATAACCTCAAATAATCTATTTGCATTCGGGATTTCATTATCTTGAGGACAGAATACACCTGATAGTTCACTTTCTATAATATGACGCACGCACTCAGAAAGATTATCTATGTAAATAAAACTCTGGCGAGCATTCTCATACGCTAAGGGTAATACAGGTAAAACCTTCGCTATCTTTGCAAATCCTGTAATATAACCTCCCTTACAATTCTTACCATATACACTTGGAGGACGAACTATAGCAATATTAAAACTATCATCTTGAAGCAATAGTAGTCCTTGTTCTGCCAGTAACTTACTTTTGCCATACATTGAATTACCTTCATTCAATAGAGGCGTATTATTATCTATTACACATCCAGTTAGCGACTTCTTGGCATTGTATACGCCCATTGTGCTGAAATAAACATATGCCCTTACGCCATGCGCTTTAGCAGTTGTTGCTATTGAGATAGGCATATCACAATTCACTGACTTATATAAGTCCCAATCATTACATTTGGGACGGTGCACAATGCCAGCAACATGCACTATTGTATCATAACTTGAGTAATCAAATGATTTCCACACATCAGTTAGAACATCTAATTGAGTTACTGTATGTCCATGTTTGACTAGCCATTCATCTATATTATTACCGATATAACTATCCTTGCCAATTATAAGAATCTTCATAACTAACTAGATTCTAGACATTCTTATTTTCTCGTATAGCCCCAATATATATTCAGTTATGCGAATTCCACAAAATTTATATATACGACTAACTATTTTAACTTTAGGATTTATAGTATAGTTTAACAACCATTTGAATTGATATAGTTCCTTTCTGCATGCTGTTGGATTAGGATGACGAGAAAGAATACTTAACAAAATACAAAACTCATACGCATAGAACGAATAAAGAGCATCTTTGGCATCTTTATTTAAGTTTCTATTTTTTATTTTACTTAACTCGTCATTCAATATCTTTATCAAATCGCTATAAATACGTTCGTTATTACTTTGCGTCACACTTCCAGAAACATTTTGTCTATACGCATAAATGTAGTCATTGACAAAAATACACTTATTCGTATTTTCGAGTAAATCAATGAACCACGGGATATCTTCTGCTAATGTACCCTTCTTAAAATAAATTTGATTTTTGATTAAAAACTCTCTAGATAGAACCTTAAGGCATGGACTCATTGGAAATGTTCCTGAGGATACTAATGAAATTATAACATCATTACTCTCTAAAGCAGTCCCTAAAATACTGCTGTACGGCACCCATTTTTTATAGCTATTGCTTGACGGATAGTAATAAGAACAATTAAACCCGATAAAATCACATTCTTTATTATCCCCTACCACCTCTATTATATTCTTTAAGGAGTCTTCCCCCATCCAAAAATCATCGCTATCGACAAACACGACATATTCACCTTTTGCGATTGAGACTCCAATGTTTCGCGCTTCTGATTGCCCACCATTTTCTTTATGTAACACTCGCACTCGATCATTATTGGCATATTGATCACAAATCATAGGGCTTTCGTCAGTCGACCCGTCATCAATCAAAATTACTTCAAAATCTTCGTATGTTTGGTTAAGAATAGATTCTAAACATTGAGTCAAATAATCAGCCTTATTATAAACTGGTATTACAAAACTTACCTTCATATCATCCACTATATTAAGTTATTTTTTTGACTTATAGTTAATATAAAGATATAACATCACTCCTAAAGGAAAGGCTATCAAGGTTAGACATTTTTGAGGCGAATCTCTTAGCCAGTGAGCGTTACGACATCTTATTTCTGAAGACACATAATGGATAGCCTGTCTAAATTTAAACGAAAAAGAAACATCCTTGCGTGACATTAGTAATCTCCTTAGCTCTGAAAAACTCCTAGGACTGTTAACATATTGTTTATATATACTTGACGTCATACCACCTTCTTGATATTCCACAAAACAAAGATTATCATTTAACAATAGCAGTGGGAACAACATATCTACCTTATGGAATAAGTATATCGGGTTAAAATTTTTCTCTCCGACAAAAACCGGTTGCGGAGCAACTTGTTTAAGTAATTGAGTTCGATGAACAACTTTAACATCACCATAGTGTCCATATTTAGACTCCATATCTATTATATGTAATGACTCAATCCCGTCAGGAAAATATCCTCCGATCGGCTGCCCATCCAGAAAGAAATCTAGTCCCAGGATTCCTGCGACTTTATTATCCCCTTTCTTTTTCCAAAAGTCAACTATTTTCTCAACAGCATTTTCTGGCATAAAATCATCAGAATCAATACACACACACAATTCAGTATCTATTAATTCTATGGCCTTATTATACCCCGTATGTAACCCACCATTTTCTTTATAGCAATACTGAATTTGGAGACCTGGGGCATTTACAGAAAAACCGGTGAATCCTTCTTTATTATAGCTTATGCTTTCGGGAATTAGCCACGACTTAACCACATCAGAAGTCGAATCTGTAGATCCATCATCGATTATTAACCAACAAAAATCATGTGAAGTTTGACTACACAGTGCCGCATATCCACGGATAAGAAGATTTGCTCTATTATATGTTGGTGTAAATACTGTTAGTGTTTTCATAAAGTTCCAATACAATTTCGTATTAACTCAGAATATTTAAACGTAATATATAATATTCATAAATAAAGTAAACGCTAAATGTCCTAGCATAGTAATACTGAATATTTTATATCTTTTCCAGCCAATATCTTCTTGCAAAAAAGGATAAATCAAAACTATCGGATATATGAACCAACTTAAATATGCAATTCTATTTGTAAACGAAGCATACATGCACAACATCCATACTCCGTTCAGACATAAATATAAATTTAGCAGATTTTTATACTTATTTGATAACGTATACTTCTTTTTAAAAAATGCATACCATCCCACAATTACAGGTATTGAGGAATATAGAATAAAATCTATTCTAAAACCTCCTTTTGTTCCCTCATTACCTCCTTCAGTTAATAAGTATTCAGCTCCGTGGTCGGTAGTGAAATTAGCAAAGAATTCAGCAAAAAATGAAATATGAGCAGCCGCTACTAAGAAACATAAACCCCACCCGACAAAATAGATTTTAGGATTTTTAATAAATAAAGTTACGATAAATGCTGCCAGCACCATAATCATACTATGATGGAATCCCCAAGACAATAAAATCAATGGGATACAAATCTTTAAGTTTTCACGATAACCTAAAGCAAGAATAAACAAAGAAGCAGCTGCGCCAGCTTTTATGCCATTTGTGCTATAACTAAACGTTGAGAATGCAGCTAAAAAAACTAAATATGCAGCCAATGCATTATTCGGGAATAACTTCCTAATACCTATATATGCTGCACCAAAATAAATAGTTGCGATAAATAAGAAGAATGATGTATATCCTAATCTTGCAGAACTCCATAATACTATCAAATTATCAAATATAATGTTTTCGGTTTCACTATTATACTGAAAAATCGTTCCTTCATAGTCATCATACCATCTAACATAAACTTCTGTATCGCCAAAATAAGGGCTTGATGGGCGTAGTCCGATAAATAATATAAAAAATATGAGTATATAAATCCCGATAATATCAGACTTGACCTTATTAGAAGATAATCCACTTGGCCGATTATAGTAATGAAAAAATAATACAATTGATATAATTGTAACTATACTCAGATATATTTTTTGATATAAAAAGGCAGGAATCATAAGGTGTTATATGGTGGATATAAACTTATCGAATAAACTTCTTTTTACTATTACTTAGCATATTATTGAACAATTTTTCAGCAACCAAGTTACCTCTGAAGTTTTCACGAACAAATCGACATCCTTCAGAAGCAATCATTTCCAATTTTTCTTGATTTTCGGGTAATTGATAAAAAGCAATTTTTCGTTTCAAATCTTCAACTGTTCCATCATAACCTATATAATGTACACCCTCAACCATACCATAATCTTCATAATAACCTTCAGTCTGGCCAATATAAGCGCAACCACATGCCATTCCTTCAACAAAGCCAATACCTGGTATCTGCATAATTTCCTCTCCAATCAAACACATCTTATATTGATTGAATTTCTCAACCATATCAAAGCTGAAATATTTCTTCTGACGACCAGAGTATAATTTTGAATAGATTGCATTATATAGTCTTGCAAACACATTTGTACTCTTGAGCTTTTTATCTTCTGTATCCTCCAGATAATCACTATTATAGCAATCAACAAATTCTTTTAATTGATCGCGATTAGTCATTATCTGCTTTCTTGCTGGCTGCGCACAAGGATCGCCATAATATGGAGTTATATTATGCATATAAGTCACCGTTCCTGTTGAGAAGCACTTATTTTCACGATTCTTGTATTCTGTTTTAGGTACAAACCTATCACCCCAAATAAAAGGTATTACATAAAACTCATTTTTATACCAAGAATAAAATGCATCATAAATTTTGGAGCCATGCTGAAAGTTGGCCTCATTATAAATTAGATCAGGATTTAAGGCTTTCATTCTTTCCGCATTGCTAGTGTTAAAATGTATATGACTCACAGCAATAAAGCAATCTGGTCGTTTCTTAAACTCATATTGATTAGCATAGTAATTATAGATAATTATTATGTCATCCTTACGAATCTCTGATTCATCGGTCAAAATAGTTATCCTATTAGCCGGGATACCATTCTTTTTCATTATATACTTATGCTCGAGTTTAACCATCCATTTAGGAAACTTACCGGCATGGGTATATGACAAAGACATACTTTTATCATTTAAGAAGGTACAAACCTCAATATCATCTCTGTCCAATAAATAATCAAGCAAATATTTGTGCTTTATTGCAGCAGACTGCTTAAAGATTATCTTATTTATAGTTTTAACGAGAAACTCGTTTCCATGTAAGTTTACAAAAATGACTCTTTTCATAATCAAATTCATTAAAAGAATTTTGCTAAACCACTAAATTTGGAAATCACAACTGCATACACCTTCATTTTTAATGATGTTATGCGGATTTCATTCAAATAGTGCCAGTATTTTGATATTGTAGACTGCAATAGCTTAATATCTGAATCTATAGAATAATCTGACTTTACTGCGTCCCGTAATAAAAGGACATCCTCAACACAATGTCTAGCTCTTGCTATACACAAATATTGAGGCCATGACCCTTCTGTTTCAGCACAAATTTGTTCCCAAACGTAATGTGCAGATAATTTCTTCGGACTAAATGTGCTATGAGATATACTATCGTTATTCATGCGATAGTGATATAATTGTCGATCTGTATAAGCAATTCTATTCGCATTCTGGAGTATAGCCCAAGTAAACAAAGCATCTTCTCCGTAACTTATTCTATCATCAAATCTACAATTAGTTAATAATGCTGCCTTTATCAATTTGTTCCATAGTGAACCGCGAAACTCTTGATGATAAAGAAACCGTTCTACTGCATTATCTTGAGATAATATACGTTCTGAATATTTTTTAGACGTTGGAGAATCATTAGTAACACTACCACACGTCACCAAATCAGCTTGAGTTTCATTAGCCTTCGAAAGGAGGAAATCTATCATATCTACCTCGATCCAGTCATCTGCATCCACAAAAAGAGCATAATCACCTTTTACCTTTTCAAGTAAATGATTCCTTGTTGCGGCAACTCCTTGATTCTCTTGGGTATAATATTCTACTCTTGAATCTTTTTCAAAATATGATTTACATATTTCTAATGTCCTGTCTTTTGATCCATCATCAATAATTACTACCTGTAAATTTTGGTATGTCTGTCCTAGAACACTATCTAAACAGCAAGGCAGAAATGCTTCAACATTATATGCAGGAATAAGTATTGTTACTAATGACTTCTCCATAATTACACTATTTAGATATGTATCTCGAAGGTTGTCCAACTACAGTTGTATTACTTGGAACATCTTTTACGACAACAGCTCCAGCACCAATATTTACATTATCCCCAATATGCACATTTCCAATAATTATGGCACCAACTCCGATTCTTACATTATTGCCGACTGTAGGACAATCATTACCTCTATACCCAAAAGTTACCTTTTGATTTATCCAGCAATTTTCCCCTATTGACTTAACGCTTATATCAGTACAATACCCATGTTGTATAAACAATCCACCACCAACATTTTTACTAAGGCAATCAAAACCTAAATGTACTTCAGGATTAGGGAATATCCATTTAATTAATTTTGTATACTTTCCCATCCTAAAATAAAAACACTTCGAAACTCTGCAAAAGCAATAAACTCCCTATATACCTCTCTAAAACCGACATTTGTATTAACTATTCCATAGTGCACCTTTCTGAAATGCAATAAATCCATTAAAAGTTTCTGTCTCTCAGGACTTTTAATATAGAATAGATACAATATCCAAGAGAATGGAAGAAATAATAATTCTTTTAACTTATTCATACCAAATATAAAGCTATTTACTATTAAGAGAGTTCGTTATAAACTTAATTGATTCTTTAACAAGCCTCAATCTTCTTTCTTTAATTTGTGACCAAGCAATTGGCTGAGATATTGAAATACTTAGAACGTTACTAGGAGATATTAGACGTTCGTCTAAAGAAAAGGATCTCAAAAGGCTGGAAAATCTTGCTAAACCCCTATCAGTATTACCAATCGTCCAAAAATCCTTCTCAAATATTATTGAGAACACAGTTCCATGAAATGAATCAGTAATAACATACTTTGTGTCACGGAATGCTGCCAGCCATTTTGCAACAGAGTCAGCAGCTGTCACACCTCGATCTGCCTCAATTATTCTTATTGGCAACCCTGTCAACTGAGATAGTTTTTCAGCCTGCTGCTTAATCGCCTCTGAATAATCCACCATATACACCAAAATCGCCTCATTACTTTTTGGTATTGATGCACATAATTCCTCGTAAACATCTCTATCTAACAAAAGAGTAGGATCCAGCACCCATTGTGGATTTATTCCAAAATGTTCTTTACACAAATCTACACCCGACTGTTCTCTTACCGAAACTGCGTCGAATCTCCCTATCAGTTCCTTACATACATTTTCCTGCGCAACCGAATACTCCCACTCTCCTACTCCAAATGAAGCTGCATATGTAATACGCTTGACAGAATTCTCTGGTACGAAATCAAGATACGCAGAATATAGGTGACTGTTATATTTGGGGCGCCAAACTTGGTCGCTGCCAACTATCATAGCATCTGGCTTAAACCAATTAAGGAACTTCCTAGGATCACGATAAAATCGAAAGTCTATATTTTGCTTTATAAAATCTTCTAGTCCCTTTCTTGCCTTATTATAAGTCCAAGGAGTTGTAGGGAAATTGCGTCCTCCCCTTAAAACTGAAAATAGCGCAGCCTTTATAAATCCTAAATTAGTGTATCCAGTCCAGCGGCATGTCAATGGAGTATGCCCCATATCCTTAAGAACCTTCTGCAAAGCAAAGTTTTGCAGAATTCCACCATAGTTATTTTCCAGGGACAATGTTATTATTCCAACTCTCATTTTGAAAACAAACTAGTCAAACGTTGTTGAACAAATTCTACTATATGGAACATTACTACCGAAACCATAAAAGTTACAACAATTGTCCAAATCGTAATTATAAACAAATTGTCTGAAATTAATATGACTGGCTGAAAAAAGTCTCGTGTTACTCTCGTGAAGAATAGCGCATGAATGAACCACATATATACCGAATACTTTCCAAGCAGTTGCATAATACAAGAAACATAATGAAGATTATACATACTGAATATAATTAATATGGAAAGTATAAAAATTGGAGCATATATGAAATCTAAGTTAAATCCTAATATAGATCCTTTGCAATATCTCGCAACAAATATTAATGCTACTGATAGCATAGCCACAGGTAACATATACCATCTATCAGGAATGCTAATGCATGTGAAAATCTTTTTTCTAGCAAAGAGATAACCAATCAGCATTATTGGAGTCATCAAAAAGGAATCAAATAGCCTTTGAAGCCAATCATTTTCAGTATAATTAGGAATAAATTGATGAATCGCGACCTCCAACACATATGCAATACATATAAATAGCGATGTCCCGACATACATCCTTTTATCGATAATACGCGAAACCAGTGGCATAATGATCATTGCATATATATAAAATGCAACAAACCAACTGAAGTAATTATAAACAGAATTTACTCCTATAAGGTTAAGCAAGAGGGTTTTCAAATTAAAGTCACCTTTTGATATGATTACAGGTAGAGCAATAAGCAATATAATCCAAAATGGTATCAACAGGCGTTTTATATGAAGAAAACTATATTTAAAATCTTTATTCTTTGAATATGCATAACCGTATCCTACCATAAACGCAAAGATTCCCACACAGATTTTAAAAACACCTGTAATATTTTGAAGATTGTGATGTCTAACAAATGCGGGCAATTCTATTAAATACCATTCCGGACATCCACAATGCAGAATAATCATAAAGAGAATAGCAAACCCCTTTATGATAGCAGTCTTTTCTTTGCCAAATGCCAATTTCAAGGTCTCCATCCTACAACTCCCAATCTGTATAGTTTTCTGCAATAAAAGGTCTGAAAATATGACCATCTAATAACATTGCATAAACGATATGCGACAAGTATAGTCCATGCATGTCGGCAAAACGCTCATAGTAGGAAGCGAATATTTCTGCATCCTCAAAGCAATAGCCACCAGCATTGAAATAATGATCTATAACACGCTTTTCAATAGTGTTCGTGATGTATAACATGTCATCAACCGCGACATAACTCTTATGCTGTGGGTTAACCATTGAGAGCTTTTCCAGAGGATAGACAACAATACCATTGTGAGGAAATATCTCAACTCCAAATGAGCAATCTGCATCTTTAATGAAGATTGCGCCCTGAATACTTTCTTTGGCAATAGTGGCATAAATTGTCTCAGCCTGAGAGCTAGTAGGTTCATCTAACACTACCACTTTTGCATTCGCCATTCCAAGACGTCTGAACTGCATATTCAGCATGTCAGATAAACCATATTTTTCATCGTGTTGTCTCAGAATCGTAAAATATATTGAAGCAAACTGGTCTGTCCCCAAACTCAATGCAGCCTCAACACACACAGATAGACCTTTCTCATTCAAACGGAATACAGTTGGGATATTATTTTCGTATTCAGGCTTATTTGCAGCAGCAGGAACAATCAGACTAAAACTCATAAAGCAACTGATTTAAAACGTTCTTCAAATAATCTATCACCTTAGGTTCCTTTGCATACTGCAG
>JAEIGA010015535.1_pt1 | contig 11586 bp, 11 predicted proteins | sample 9270691 | NCBI WGS metagenome assembly JAEIGA01 (sample SAMN17057246, study PRJNA624740) | gut metagenome | biome: biome; isolation source: fecal sample | host: Bos grunniens | place: China: Xizang | collected 2019
AGATGGGATCTGTCAGCATCCTTCGGTTACGGTCTGTTGAGCAACAACATATATTATGACACTCAAGGCATGGCATGCCAGAACACGACACCTATGAGCGTCATGACAGGAAGAATAGACAAGAATTTCCGCATATGGAAATTTCATCTGGACCACCGTGCAATGCTTCAGCTTTCATCAAATCAGGCTGTTATGCCATTGCCTCTGGTCGCATTAAACCTCCGATATTATCTTCAGTTTGACGTAGTGGAACGAGTCATGCAGATGCAGATCGGATTCAATGGAACATACACGACAGAATGGTATGCACCTGCATACAACCCGGTACTTGGTGTGTTCCATAACCAGGAAGAACAGAAGTATGGAAACTGTCCTTATATAGATGCCTTCATAAATATACAGTGGAAAAAGGCAAGCATCTTCATAAAGGCAGTAAATTTGAATATGGGATGGCCGAACAAATCAGTGGACTATTTCTCCGCAGCCGGATATATAGCGCCGCAAAGAGCCTTCAAGTTCGGAATCACATGGCCTTTCTGGGTAAGACCGGGTAAAGGAGTAACTACAGGTTCAAGCAGCTCGAACGCGGGAAGCGCAAGAGGCGGCAGCTCCGACAGAATAGGAGGAGGTATGCCATCGGCAGGCGGTGGAAGAAAGCAGGCCACTGTCCGATAAGGACCTGAAAATGTAGAAAGATGAAAGTTATTAGTGTAAAGACAGAAAGAAGGTTAAAGAACCTATTGATTTCATTGGCAATCATTTGTCTCATTCCTATTTGCGAACGAGGAAGAATGCTTAATGGAGCACATTCGTCAAATGCTTTTGCCGGCCAGGATCTCACCTGCGTGATAGATCTCGGAGACGAAATGTATGCCGGACATGGCTTGGAGACCGGTATGAATTACGAGCTCCTCAACAAATTCGCTCAGGACAACAGATGTAATGTGAACATCATCACTTCGCATAAGGGCGAGAATTACATCGATTCACTCAAGAACGGTGTGGTGGATATTGTCATAACCCACAATCACGACATTGAAGACAGCAACAAAGACAGCGTGGAGATCTCCAGAATGATGAACTCAAGTTCAGTATGGGCCATTTCCAAGGATGCTGATGCTGATGCCGAACTTCGCCAAATCAATCTATGGATCAGCCACATAGCATCATCAGCTGATTACGACGCTATGGAAAGAAGATTTTCCGCATACGGCAACCCCATCAGAAAAGCAGAAAACGGAGTCGTGACAAGGACCATCAGTCCATATGACGGACTCTTTAAGAAGTATGCTAGAGAACTCGGCTGGGACTGGAGAATGCTCGCTGCCGTAGTTTATCAGGAATCAAAGTTTTCCATCAACTCAAGATCTCACCGCGGAGCTCAAGGCCTCATGCAGGTAATGCCTTCTACAGCAGAGTATTACGGCATAGATGACCTTCTCAATCCGGAAAAGAACCTCATAGCCGGTACAAAGCATCTGAAAAGATTGCAGCGTATGTTTGAAAAGGAGAACCTGGACAACATTGAACTGGTCAAGTTCACTCTTGCAGCATATAACGCTGGTGAAGGCAGAATAGCAGACTGCAGGAGATTTGCAGAATCAAAGCAGGTCGACAACACCAAGTGGGATGAAATCGTAAACCTCATTCCTCTTATGAGGGAAGATTCGATACTTGAGGAGGAATCAGTAAAGCTTGGAAAGTTCAAAGGTCATGAGACCATAGCGTACGTCGACAACATCATGAACCTTTACGAGGCATTCTGCACTATCTGTCCTTCTATCTGACACGTACAGTCTGAGAAGGATCCACCTTTGAAATGAAGATGCAAGGAATAAGAAGAAGAAGCATTATCACAACAAAGGAAAGGATATCAGCAGTCAGAATCATACCGAGATTTATCTTCACAGGAACAAACGACACATAATAGTTCTCCGGATTCAGCTTGAGGACATGTGTCGTTTTCTGTATAAGGCAGAAGACGAAGGCCAGTCCGTTTCCTATAGCCATACCCTTACCCACAAGCACAGCAGAAGCAGAAAGGAATACTTTTGCTATAGACTTGTCCGTCATGCCAAGGGATTTCAGAAGTCCGATAGTCGAGATATGTTCAAAAAGCATGATCAGAAGACCTGATATCATATTGAATCCGGCCACTATTGTCATGAGAAGCAGAATAAATCCTACATTGAAGTCTATGAGGGAAAGCCAGCCGAAAAGCTGAGGATAACGAGACACTGATGATGTCGCAATCATATCCCTATCTTCCTGGTAAAGGTTGATTATTGTTCCTATCTCCTGAGTGGCTTCATTGATTTCCCTTTCACTGTCGATACCTTCGGCAAGATATATCTCAATTGCAGACACCTGGCTTTCATCCCATCCGTTAAGTCTCTGGATATCAGACAATGATGCATAGACAATATATCTGTCATCTGTCTCGACCATGGAATCATGGATATCAATTACATTGAACTGACGCACCTTCATCTCTTCCCCGATGAAGTATGTGAGCATCCTGTCTCCTACTTTCAGCCCGGAGGCTGATGCAAGTTTCCTCGGAACAGATACCCCAAGCGACACGGAATCAGTAAACTCAGGATGCGAAGGCACTCCCTTGAGCACGACTCCGTGCATATTTCCATCATGTCTGACTATACCGGCCCTCCATGTCACAGGTACTACCCTTTCAACGAGTTCTGAAGACTCAACATAGTCCATGCATGGAGATGATGAGTCTATAGGTCTTGACTCGTTCATCACATTGAGATCCGGTGTAGAAAGCAGGATGTCTCCTGATATCTCAGAAAGGCTCGAATGCAGTTCATGCCTGAAACCCGACGATATGGCGACAGCCACAATCATCACAAGGAAACTGACCGCAATGCAGACCATTGCAATCTTTCCCTTGAATCTGAGTCTCGAAGCTATGAACAATGAGGTATCCATCCGAAATCTTAACCGTTTGACTGGAGACGTACCAGAGCCTGCTGATATTTCTTTTCGAGCTTCTTGTTCTTCTGCTTTCTCGCAGCAAGAAGTCCGTTCTGTATAGCAGTATAGTCATCCGGATGACTCTTCAGCACTTTTCCATAATACTTATGTGCTGTCTTGAAATCACCTTTCACAAGATAATATGTACCTATATTATTGAGAAACTCCGGATTGTCAGGGAAAAGTACAGACATTTTTTCAGACAAGGACTTGAATGCCTCGTATGCCGCCGGACTTCCTATTGCATAAAAACTGTAGCAGTATTCCTGCATGGCATTCTGAAAGAATTCCTGGTCAGCCTTGGCTCCGTCATATTCCCATGATGACTTTCTCCTATAATTCTCATCAACCAGGGCAATCAATCCGGCAAGTGCCATATCAGGACTCTCCTTTTCGTATGCAATATGCGCATTCGCCTTCATGAATCTGAACTCAAGCTTGTCCGGATATACAGAAATAGCCTTATCTGCCGCTTTAAGCGCATCAGCATAGATTTCCTCATCAAAGGCTATGGTCTGAAAATAGTTGACATCATTGCCGAGACTGTCCTTCAGGGTAAGCACCGGTTCCATACCGAGATATTTCTTTCCCGGACGGCTCTCCACAACTTCACTTTGCGCTTTAGTATAAAGATAGGTAAAACGTCCCTGAAGCATCTTGGCATTGGTGGAATCCACCTTCGCCCAATTGTCCAGAACAGTCTCGACACCTATTCCGGCAGGACCGAACTGCGACACTAACAGGTCATATCTCTGCTCATATTTAGCCGAAGTCTGTGCAGAAAGAGAACCTGCAAGAGACAGGGCCAATACCATAAAAAGTATTTTCTTCATAGTCTATATATCCATTCTGATGCGTCTTCCCTGGGGATGCAGGTTATTGCATCTGTTTCCTAAATTCTTCACAAATCCCAAAGGTACACCCTCATACCTTATGAGTACATATCCCTTTTCACTATCCGGCAACAATATGGCATCCTTATGGAGAAACGCCAAGGCTGTATGCAGGTCAACATCTGCCACAGGATAAGATTCTATATTATATATGACAGAAAGCGCCAAGTCTGCATCCGGTACCAACGTATTCCCTTTCATGACACCTACAGCACATCCTGCCGAAAGCAGATGCAGAACAGATTCCAACACAGCAACATCTGATGCAATCCGTGCAGGAACCGCAGTCACGGTCTCTCCCTTCTGTCTAAGATCCACATCTATGGTGAACAAGGACTTCAGATGTTGCGGAATCGGAGCCACCTGTCTTCTTCCCTGGCTTCCACGTTTCTGACGACACGGCTGATAATCACCGTTGAAATCTTCAGAGTTCTTCCTCAACGCCGCACAATACTGCCCTTCTCCTTCTACATGACCGGGAACAAGACTATATCCACAAGATGTCCTGATGGCTCCCGGCAAGATCTCTGTCAAAGGATCAAGCTTATCAGCACCCAGTTCCTGAGCAATCCAATTCACATTACCGTCATTTTCATAACGGTTGAACGTACATGTAGAATATACTAAAAGTCCTCCCGACCTCAGACATGGCCACACGTCAGCCATGATTCTTCTCTGACGGGCCTCGCACAAAGCCACATTGTCCTCCGACCACTGTCTCTGAGCTTCCTCATCCTTTCGGAACATTCCTTCACCTGAACATGGGACATCCGCCACCACAATATCAAAGAATCCCGGCAAAGAAGAGAATGCGCGAGGATCATCCGAAGTGACCACGACATTCGGATCACCCCAAAGAGCCACATTGTCAGCAAGGACACCAGCCCTCTGCTTCATCACTTCATTGGAGACAAGAATGAAATTATCCCCGCATCTTTCCCTGAGCGATGCCGCCAGATCTGTGGTCTTTCCTCCTGGAGCCGCACACAGGTCAAGCACCCTCAATGGTCTGACAGAAGAAACCTCGATATCTGCAAGAATAGTACGGAATACATGTCCGACAAACATGGACGAAGAATCCTGGACATAATATGCACCTCCATGCAAATAAGGGTCCAAAGTAAACTTCGGCCTTTCCGGCAATATTCTTCCGAGGTGATTCCAAGGGACTTCCTTTCCTTCAAAAGACTTCATCTTCTTGAAGGGATTGATCCTCACAGACACTTTTGCCGGCTCTTCAAATGCAGAAAAAGCGACAAGGGCATTATCGCTCCCTATCGCCTCTTCTAAATATTTCCTGAATGATTCCTTTATGTTCATGTCAATGGTATAGATCCTTCGCTTTGCTCAGGATGACAGACTAGAATTTCGACGGATCGAATCCCTCAGGATACATTGAAGGATCCACACCTTCCGGCATCCTGCCCTCGGACATAGCCACAAGTCCGTCAACAATCTTGTCAAGAGCTTCCTTGAGCTTTCCGCCGATCAATGTCTTCATCATGAAATTAAGATCGGCTTCCAGGATAATCTGGAAATCTGTCTTATACGGATCACATGCCGCATCAAAGAGCATAGCCAGATGGAACGAAAACGGTGCACCGTCATCTGCAAACTCAATCTTTGAATACGGTGTTCTCCTGACTATCTTTACCCCGATATTGAATCCCTGCACAGATGCCTGGATGCTGTCGAAATCCGCTGTAACCCCTTCCTTCTTGTCCTCTGGAAGGAACTGAACGAAATTACGCATATCTACAAACGCCATATACAGCTCATATGGCGCCTTTGACACAACAGCCTTCTTACTCTTGATCTCCACTGCCATGACTACTCTTTCTTACCCCAGGTCGAAGGAGAGAATCTCCAATCCTTCAGAATTTCCACATCTTCCTGACGGATATATCCGGTCTCCTGAGCTACATCTACAAGAGCATCATAATTGGAAAGTGTGGTAAGCTCTACATTTGCCGCTTCGAAGGCCTTGCGCGCCTGTGAGAAGTTATATGAGAAGATCGCAACCATACCCATCACGTCTGCACCCGCAGCCACAAGAGCATTGTTGGCAGCAAGGCTGCTCATACCTGTAGAAATAAGGTCCTCCACAATGACCACTTTAGAGCCCGGCTCAAGGATACCCTCGATCTGAGAACCTGTTCCATGATCCTTCGGTTTCGGTCTTACATAGCAGAAAGGCTTTCCAAGGATATGCGCTACGAGATATCCGTGCGCGATGGCTCCTGTAGCCACACCTGCGATGACTTCCACTTCCGGATACTTGGTCCTGATGATATCTGCCATCCATGTACATACCTTCTCACGGATTTCCGGGTATGAGAGGATTCTTCTGTTGTCGCAATAAATAGGCGAATGCCAACCTGAAGCCCATACAAACGGCTGATCTGGTCTCAACATCACGGCTTTAATGTCCATAAGAGACTTGGCAACTGCTTTCTCTACTGATTCCATATTTATCTGTTTTTGATTGTTTTTCAGTTCTTCTGCCTATATTTGCAGCAAATATCAGCACATAGGCACATATCGTGCAAATATAACCAAAATTAAGAACTTATACAAAATTCGAGTACAAACCTTTGGGTATGCATAAGATTTACTTCGAAAAAAGGTGCATATTGATCTGTAGCCCGGACGACCCCATATTATCGGATCCCAACATCGTACAGTTCAGTATCGGCTGTAGTCCGGACATTCACTCACTGGTAAGTATGGTAGAAGTATCTGATTCACTCTATAGAGTATGTATCCCGACAGATGATATAGAAGATACATATAGGAAGATATGCGCTGAATTCATGGAAGTCAATGCCGGAGGAGGACTTGTATCCAACAGGCGCGGCGACTACCTCCTCATAAGCAGGAACGGGATTTGGGATCTCCCAAAAGGGCATCAGGATCCGGGAGAAGACATCGAGGTTACCGCCTTGAGAGAAGTCCAGGAAGAGACAGGCATAGAGGCCCTCAAGCTTCGCGGACTGATTTGCGTTACGGACCACTGCTACCGTAGAAACGGAATATGGCACCTGAAACACACATGGTGGTACGACATGATTTACACCGACCCAACTGACCTTACCCCTCAGACCGAGGAAGATATCACAAAGGCTGCATGGGTGGCAAAATCCAGTCTCCCGCCATATCTGCGCAACACATACCCATCTATCCAAGAGGTATTTAGAGAAGCAAAAGTATAATTTTTCATATTTTTATAGAAACCGTGAAACAAATTTTGCAAAATTCCGTATAATGTTATGTATTTTGCAGTAATTTTCAAACAGATATGAAACTTTCACAATTCCAGTTCAACCTTCCGGCAGAAAAGATCGCACAGGAGCCACCGCGCTGGCGCGATGAGTGCAAGCTCATGGTCCTTGACAAAAAGACAGGAGAAATCGAGCACAAGCTTTTCAAGAACATCATAGATTATTTCGGAAAAGGAGATACATTCGTCCTTAATGACACCAAGGTTTTCCCTGCAAGACTTTACGGAAACAAGGAAAAGACAGGTGCAGACATAGAAGTTTTCCTCCTCAGGGAGCTCAACCGCGAGCAGAGACTCTGGGATGTGATCGTTGATCCAGCAAGAAAGATCCGTATCGGCAACAAACTTTATTTCGGAGACGACGAGAGCCTTGTAGCGGAAGTGATCGACAACACCACTTCGCGAGGCAGAACCCTCCGTTTCCTCTATGACGGAAGCTACGAGGAGTTCAAGTCAGCACTCTTCGCTCTCGGACAGACTCCTATTCCAGACTGGGTAAAGAAGACTGTCACCGAGGAAGATGCAGAGAATTTCCAGACAATCTTCGCACAGCATGAAGGTGCCGTATCCGCACCGGCAGCTGGTCTGCATTTCAGCCGTGAGCTCTTCAACAGAATGATCCTCAAAGACATAAATAAGGCATTCATCACACTTCACATGGGTATAGGACATTTCAGAGAAGTGGATGTAGAGGACCTCTCAAAGCATAAGATGGATTCTGAAAGACTTATCATTACAGAAGAGGCTGCAGAACTCATCAATAAGACAAAGAAGAGCGGTAACAAGGTACTCGCCGTAGGTATCACCACTATCCGTGGACTTGAGACCTACACAACTACAAATGACGAGGTGAACGCTTACGACGGATGGACCAACAAATTCATTTTCCCTCCGTACAGATTCGCCATTCCAGATGCTATCGTTTCCAATTTCCACCGTCCTGGCTCAACTATGCTGATGTCAGTAGCTGCGTTCGGAGGATACGAAAACGTGATGAAGGCATATAAGACAGCCTTGGAAATGGACTACAAATTCGGTCCGTACGGCGATGCCCTGCTCATAATCTGATGACATCGGTCGCTTCGCGATCATAAAAAAGTACAATATTGATAAAAAACGGAAAAACCTTTTTTATCATTGGCTGAAAATCGGCTTTCGGGCTTTCCCGGAGGCCGATTTTGCATTTACTTTGCGCGCATGGAAAATTTGCACGAAAAATACAGTCTGTGCGCGCTGAACAGGATTTTCGGATTTGAACCACAGATCGCCCATGCTCTGATCTCACACCTTGGCAGTGCTGCCGAGGTCTTTACCCTTGGAGAAAATGAAATCAACAGTCTGTTAGGCCCCTATTCAAAACACAAAGGCAAGATATGCAGGAAAGCCTATGATGATGCTGTAGATGAAATCGGGCTTCTGTCAGAAAAAGGCATCAGTTTCATAGGATATACGGAAGAGGGATATCCCGAGCTTCTGCGCGAATGTGAAGATGCTCCGCTGGGCTTATATATAAGGAGCCGCACACCCGCACAGGAACTTTTCACCCCACAACGAAGGATTGCAGTCGTCGGCACCAGAGACATATCCCCATATGGTCAGGAGTGGTGCCATCGTATAGTCCGACACCTCGGCACTTCACCGGAACGTCCGGCAATAGTCAGCGGACTTGCCCTAGGCACAGACATATGCGCCCATCGTCAGGCTCTGGAATCCAATCTCCCCACCATCGCAGTCATGGCGACAGGTCCGGACGCCATCTATCCATACCGCAACCGGGAAACCGCAGAACGGATTGCAGACACTGAAGGATGCGCCTTGATAACAGATTACCCACCCGGAACCGCACCTCTGGCCATCCATTTTCTCCGCCGCAACCGCATCATAGCCGGTCTTAGCGACTCCACCATACTTATCGAATCCCGCATAAAAGGAGGCGGAATGATGACGGCCCGGCTCGCATTCTCATACAACAGGGACGTATTGGCCCTGCCGGGAAGAATAGATGACTTACGTTCACAAGGATGCAACCTGCTCATCAGGAACAAGACAGCTGAAGCCATTGATTCCATAGAGGCCCTTACTACAAGTCTCGGACTGCAGACCAGCAGGTCCCGGAAACAGGATTCCATGGAAAACATACTGAGAGAGAAGTTCCCAGACGCAGATACATCATTGATTTCCAGACTCATACATATATTGGGCCTGATAAGGAAGAACCGAGGCATCAATCTGGATGACCTGTCAGCTAAAAGCGGAATGGATTATAGCATAGTAGCCCGACTGACCGGCATATTGGAAATAGAAGGCCTCATATCGATGGATCTCTTGCAGAGATGTACCATCAACGCAAGGATTTACCGATAATTTTTATAAATTTGCATGTTTGCAGACATATCCATACCTTATGATATTCACTGACACACATGCACACCTTTATGACGAGGCATTCAAGGACGAGGAAGACCTTGCCATAGCACGTGCCATTGAAGCCGGAGTGACAAAGATCGTATTTCCGGATATAGACTCTCAGACAAGAGAACTGATGTTCTCCATCGCCGACAGACATGAAGGGACTGTCTTTCCATGTCTTGGGCTTCATCCCACATCGGTAGATGCATCATGGGAGACAGAAATGGAAAAACTGCATGAAAATGTATCCCGCAAGATCTGGGCTATCGGAGAAATCGGTATGGACTGCTACTGGTCTAGGGAATTCATAAAGGAACAGGAGACTGTACTGAAGATGCAGCTCGAACTTGCAGACCGCCTGTCTCTCCCTGTCATAATACATTCAAGAGAATCCACCGAACTGATAATCAACGTACTCAAGGAATGTAGACATCTCAACATCAGAGGTGTCTTCCATGCATTCAGCGGCAGTGCGGAAACATTCAGGGAACTCCAGCGCCTCGGAGACTGGTACATTGGAATCGGAGGTGTACTTACATACAAGAAAGCATCGATTGCCGAAACAGTGAAACAAATTCCTCTTGAACGTATATTATTGGAGACAGATGCCCCATATCTGACACCTGTACCACACCGGGGAAAAAGAAATGAAAGCAGCTACATTCCTCTGATAGCAGGTTTTCTTGCTTCACAGACAGGCAGACCTATTGAGGAGATAGCATACCAGACAACTGAAAACGCCCGTAAACTTTTCAACATATGATGCACCACGAGACAAAAGTGCAGAAAGCATCCATCCTCCTTATATATACGGGAGGTACGATAGGAATGAAGGAAGATCCGATTCTTCAGGCCTTGACTCCGTTCGACTTCAGCCAGATACTGGACGAAGTGCCGGAGCTTGCGAAGTTCGCATACAGAATAGACACCCACACCTTTAATCCTCTCATAGACTCTTCAGATGTAGAACCGTCCCATTGGATATCTTTGGTACGCCTGATCGAAGATAAGTATGACGATTATGATGGCTTTGTGATACTCCACGGCACGGACACGATGGCTTATTCGGCTTCGACCCTGAGCTTTATGATCGAAGGACTGACCAAACCAGTGATATTCACCGGAAGTCAGCTTCCTATCGGAACGCCTCGAACTGACGGCAAGGAAAACCTCATTTCATCTGTCGAGATAGCGGCGGCAAAGGACCAGGACGGACATGCCCTCGTCCCTGAAGTATGTATCTGTTTCGACAATGTACTGATAAGAGGAAACAGGAGCAGAAAGTTCAACTCGGATAATTTCAGGGCCTTCCGCTCCGAGGACTATCCTCCTTTGGCAGAAGCCGGAATCAGCATAAGATATAACGAGTCTCTCATCAGGAAACCTTCTTCCTGGGATGCAAGACCATTGTTCCATACCTCATTGGACACCAGAGTATCCATTCTCAAGATACATCCGGGAATAACACCGGGAGTCGTGAAAGACATCCTCCTTGGAGAGGACACCCGCGCTGTCATTATGGAAACATATGGAGCCGGAAACGCGCCGTCAAAGGAGTGGTTCCTTTCCATTGTACGGGAAGCCTCGGAAAGAGGTAAGATACTGCTGAACGTCACCCAATGTCTCGCAGGTAAGGTAAACATGGACATATACGCCACAGGTAAGAGCCTCAAGGCAGCCGGCGTCATCAACGGATACGACAGTACGACAGAAAGTGCACTGGGAAAACTGTTCTATCTGTTGGGAGTGTTTGACACGAACGAGGATGTGAAAATAGGCTTGGAAATGGATTTGCGTGGCGAAATATCAAAATAATTATTGTCAATTGGAAATAAATTGCTAAATTGCACCGCATTTTAAGGCGAGGAGTATAGTGTCTTGTCGTAAAGTACAGAATATTAACTAATAACAATTCAATAACTTTAAATTAATCAAACACACAAAAACAATTATGAAAAAAATTTTCATGTTTTTGGCAGTAATGGGCGTTATGGCCTTTTCTGCACAGAA
>JAEIGA010015536.1_pt1 | contig 11585 bp, 9 predicted proteins | sample 9270691 | NCBI WGS metagenome assembly JAEIGA01 (sample SAMN17057246, study PRJNA624740) | gut metagenome | biome: biome; isolation source: fecal sample | host: Bos grunniens | place: China: Xizang | collected 2019
AACTTGAACAAAAAATTCAAAGAAATGCATCTCAAATTGATAATTACTTAGAACAAAGAGTTATGGTACTTGAAAACTGTGCCAAACTTATTGATAGAGCAGTAAGTCTTGATAAAGAAACATTCACATCTATCGCAAAACATCGTAGTGGTGATCAAGATGAAATAAGAAACGAAATCAGTAGTGAAATTGATACACTTTCAAGAAGTATTAATGTCGCTGTTGAAAACTACCCTGAACTTAAAGCTCACGAAGAAATTCAAGAAGCAATGAAACAAAACATGTACTTACAACGTGAAATTACTGCAGCTCGTGAATTATACAACGATACAGTAAATGAATGGAATAAAGATATTTTTGCATGGCCAACAAAAATGATTGTTGCAAGCAAAAATGGCTATACTACAAGAATTCCTTTTGTTGCATCAAAAGAAATTAAAGAAAAAGCAAAAAGTGTATTCTTCTAATAACCTGGCTTAGGCCAGGTTTTTTGCAACTTCTAGTTGCATAAAAAAGTTACATTTTCAATCAATTAGTTATAGACAAATTAGTAAATTTATATTATAATTTTGGTGAGGTGAAAACAATGCTTAAAGAAAAACTTTATGAATTAAGAAAAAGCAAAAATATTTCCCAAGAAGAATTTGCTGAAATTGTAAACACTACAAGACAAGCAGTATCAAAATGGGAACGTGGTGAAGCTGAACCAGACATTAATAAACTAATCACTATTTCAAAATATTATAATGTTTCAATAGATTATTTATTAGATTATGAAATAAACATAGAAGATCCTAATGAATATATATCTAAACTTCAAAATGCAGTTGATAATTGTATTTACAATATAGATAACGAAGAAGTAAAACTATGGGTAAATAAATATCCAAATAATGAAGAAATACTTAGACTTAGTGCAAATTACTTACTTGTTACAAGCCTTGAACAAGAAAAAAAAGAAGAGTTAGAAAATGTAATAAAATACTTAAAAAAGCTAATGACTATTAAGAAAACAAAAAACGATTCATTATATGAAATAGAAAATATTAAACATACAATTGCAGAAATATATATTATGCTTAAAAAGTTTGATGAAGCTAAAAAGTACATAAATGTAAATTTTGAAGAAAATGAAATTTTATATGCAAGATGTTGTCTTGAGTCAGGAAACTATAAAGAATCACTTGATATATTACTTGAAAACTACATCAAAACAATATCAATTACATTAAATAATACATGTTTACAACTTTCAAACTTAATCAATCTAAAAAAATACAACGAAACATATATTATGTGTGATTGGACAATAGGTTACGTAGAATCGTTAATAGAAAGCAATAGTATTTTAAATAGATATATATGCGTATGTTTATTTGTAAAAATAGTTTTAGCAAAAGTATTGAAAAAATCTTTCGCTCTAGACTTAACAAAACTTAAAGCATTAATTAATAACGTTAATGATCTTGATACAACGACAAATTCCATTAAAGTATATTTTGGCTCAAAGGGTATGTTCTATTTCCCTAATGACCAATTATTTGAATTTTTAGAAAAAGTATTTGAACTATTTGACGAAAGTAATAATTCAGATATCATGAATCTATATAAAAGATATAAGGAGACAGCGTAATGAAAAAAGAATTATTAAGAAAAAACAAACTTAACTTTACAATGTTACTAATATGTGCTTTTGCAGAAACTGGTGTTTGGATTGGAATATCATTAATACTTGAGAAAGTATTATTTGTTGCAACATCAGATGACATAAACGGATTATATACTCAATTGATAAATGGCTTAGTCTTATTTTTGATTACTACTATTTGTCTTGTAGTTAATATTATAGTTAAACCAAAATTTCAAAAAAGAGCAATTAAACAATATAAAAATATGATTTATCAAAAATTAATTGATAAAAGCATTGAAAACTTCAATGACTACGAAACATCTGTATATATATCAGCTCTAACAAATGATGTAAAATACATAGAAGAAAAATATCTATTTAGTATATTTACCATTATTACGAAATCAACAATGTTTATATCAGCACTTGTTGTTATGATTATATATAGTCCGTTACTTACACTAATTTCATGTGTACTATCAATTGCACCACTTTTAATTAGTTTAATTGTAGGTTCATTACTATCAAAAAGCGAAGAAAGAATAAGTGATGAAAATGGGAAATTCATGCATTTTGTTAAAGACAATCTATCAGGATTTTCAACAATTAAAGTATTTCAAATTGAAAAGAAAATAAAAGCTTTATTTGAAAAAAATAACGATAAATTAGAAACTTCAAAAGCAAAGAAAACAAGAGTCATTACAATACTTGAACTACTCCAAGCACTATCACAACTTATTGCACAACTTGGTGTATTCTTTATTGGCGCATATATGTGTATAAAAACAAATACATTAGAAGCATCAGTATTAATCTTATTTGTTCAACTTATGAATTATGTAATTGATCCGCTAGCAACCGTTCCAATGCTTATTTCTGAAAGAAAAGCAGCAACTCCATTATTTAAAAAGGTAGAAGAAATTCTTAAAAAGTGTCCTGAACCAGAAAAAGAAATGTTAGAGTTTAATGAAAGCATTAGTTTAAATAATGTTTCTTTATCATACGAAGAAAAGCAAATTTTAAAGGGAATAAACTTAAAGTTTGAAAAAGGAAAATCTTATGCAATTGTAGGCCCAAGTGGAAGTGGTAAAACAACACTATTAAACTTGCTTAGTGCAAGAATGAAAGAATATAGTGGATCAGTTTATTATGATAACATTGAATTAAAAGATGTATCTTTACAGTCTTTATATAATGAACTTTCATTTGTTGAACAAAATGTTTTCGTCTTTGATGATACAATCGAAAATAATGTAAAACTTTATTCAAAAGTAGAAGATGATATATATAAAGATATACTAAATAAGACATGTTTAAATATTCTTCTTGATGAAAAAGGAAATGAATATAAATGTGGCGAAAATGGTTCTGCTTTAAGCGGAGGCGAAAAGCAAAGAATATCAATTGCTAGGGCACTTCTAAAAAATACTAAGATTCTTCTTATGGATGAGGCTACATCAGCACTTGATGTTACTTTAACAAAGCAAGTTATGAACAACATATTAAATTTAAAAGATATGACAAAATTAGTAATAACACATAATTTAGATAGTACTATCTTATCAAAGTTTGATGAAATAATTGTTATGTCAGATGGTCATATAATAGAAACTGGAACATTTAGTGAATTAGTTAATAAAGAAGGCATGTTTGCTAAACTTCTAAATTTTAGTACTACTAACTAAATATTAGGAAGAAATCAAAAAATAAAAAATAAAGGATAACAACCAATATTGTTATCCTTTTTATTTTTTTATTAAAATCAGAAAAATTACCTTGAAATAAAATTTAACCTATGATATAATATAAATAGTTAAATAAAGAATTATTTAACAAATTATGGAGGAAAAAAATGAAGAAAGTATTATTAAGTTTATTATTAGCTTTCTGTGCTTTTTCTTTAATCGGATGTGGCACAACAGAAAGTTATGAAATCGCTATGGTTACTGACTATGGAGATATTACAGACCAATCTTTTAACCAAACAACTTGGGAAGCTGTTACTGATTATGCAAATGCACATGGTAAAACATATGCATACTATAAACCAGCTGGTGACTCAACTGCAGAAAGAGTTGCTAAAGTTGAACAAGCTATCGCTCAAGGCGCTAAAGTTGTTGTAATGCCTGGTTTCGCTTTTGCAGAAACTATTTATGAAGTTCAAGATGAATATCCTGAAGTTAAATTCATCGCTTTAGACGTTGCTGAAGGTGACGTATTTGGATGCTTCTATGTAGATCCTTATGCTGCTGAACCTGTATTAAAAGATGAAAACGATCAACCACACATCAGCTCTAACGTTGTTTGTGTAGTATTCCAAGAAGAAGAAGCTGGTTATTTAGCTGGTTATGCAGCTGTTATGAACGGTGAAACTAAACTTGGTTTCTTAGGCGGTATGGCTGTTCCTGCAGTTCAACGTTATGGTTACGGTTTCGTTCAAGGTGTTGCTGACGCTGCTGCTGAAAAAGGTGTTGAAGTTGAATTATGGTACATCTATGGTGGACAATTCTTCGGTGATGCTACAATCAAAGGTAAAATGGACACTTGGGTAGAACAAGGTTGTGAAACTATCTTTGCATGTGGTGGTGGTATCTTTACATCTGTATTAGATGCTATCGAAGGTAAAGCAAATTGCAAACTTATCGGTGTTGACACAGACCAAAGCAAATCATTACCTGGCAAACCTGTATTAACATCAGCTATGAAAGGTTTAACTGATGCTACTAAGACTTGTCTAGATGAATTCTATGGTTCTTGGACAGTTGGTGGTCAAGTAATCAACTACGGTTTAAAAACTAATACTTCTAAAGAATATGTTGGTTTACCAAGAGATACATGGTCAATGGAAGCATTCACTATTGCTCAATATGATGCAGTTCTTGCAGCTATCAGAAGTGGTGAAGTTCAAATTTCTGCTGACACTACTGCTAAATTAGAAGATTTAGCTAACGAATTCATTACATACAAAAATGAAGATTTAGGTGGATCAATTAAATAGTATTTACTAAAAAAAGGGAAAGTTGAAATTCAACTTTCTCTTTTATTTTTCTTTTATAGTTTTTTATTTTATTAAAAATATAAAATATGATATAATAAAATAAAGAAACAAAAGGTGGGGAAGAAGTTTATGAGTGAATATGTAATAGAAATGCGAAATATCACAAAGTCATTCTTTGGAAACGTTGCAAATGATAACATCACCCTTCAACTAAGAAAAGGAGAAATTCACGCTTTACTTGGTGAAAATGGTGCAGGTAAATCTACACTTATGAGTATTCTTTTTGGCTTATATCAAAAAGATAGTGGTGAGATTTATAAAGATGGTGAAAAAGTAGAAATTAATTCACCTAATGATGCGACTGCTTTACATATTGGTATGGTACATCAACATTTTAAACTTATTGATATTTTTACTGTACTTGACAATATTATTTTAGGTTCAGAACCAAATACAATTGGTTTTGTAAACAGAAGAAAAGCAGCTAAAAGAATTAAAGCATTATCAGAACAATATGGGTTAAATATTGATTTAAAAGCAAAAATAGAAGATATTACTGTAGGTATGCAACAAAGAGTAGAAATACTTAAGATGCTTTATCGAAATAATGATATCTTAATTTTTGATGAACCTACTGCTGTATTAACACCTCAAGAAATAGAAGAATTAATGAAGACAATGAAAAACCTTGTAAATGAAGGTAAGTCTGTATTATTCATAACTCATAAACTAAACGAAATTATGGCAGTTGCGGATAGATGTACTATTCTTAGAAAAGGCAAATGTATTGGTACTGTTGATATTAAAGATACTACAAAAGAAGAATTATCAGAAATGATGGTAGGTAGAAAAGTATCTTTCGTTGCTGATAAACCAGAAACTAAAGCAACTGACACTATTTTAAAAGTTAGAAATTTATCTGTTCAATCACAAATAAGCAAAAAATTAGCAGTTAAAAATGTATCATTTGAAGTAAAAGCTGGTGAAATAGTTTGTATAGCTGGTATTGATGGAAATGGTCAAACTGAACTTATCCATGGTATCACAGGACTTACAAAACTAAAATCAGGCAAAGTATATTTAAAGAAGAAAAATATAACAGATGCACCTATTAGAGAACGTTCTAAACATGGTATGAGTCATATTCCAGAAGATAGACAAAAACATGGTCTTGTTCTTGATTATACTTTAGAAGATAATATGATTCTTCAAAGCTATTGGGAAACAAAATTTGTAAACTTTGGTTTCTTAAGAAGAGATAGAATTCATTATTATGCAGAAAAGCTAACAGAACAATATGACGTAAGAAGCCTACAAGGTGTTAAATCAACATGTAGAGAAATGTCTGGTGGTAACCAACAAAAAGCAATTGTTGCTCGTGAAATAGATAAAGATCCGGATTTATTAATTGCAGTACAACCTACACGTGGTTTAGACGTAGGTGCAATTGAATACATCCATAAACAAATTATCGAACAAAGAAATAATGGTAAAGCGGTATTACTTGTTTCACTTGAACTTGATGAAGTAATGTCTTTATCGGATAGAATACTAGTAATGTATGAAGGTGAAATTGTTGGTGAACTTGATCCAAAAACAACTTCTACACAAGAACTTGGTTTATACATGGCTGGTGCAAAACGCCAAGGTAAGGAGGAAAACAAATAATGTTACTTTTAATTTTATTTATTGTTTTACTTGCCTTCCTTCTTAAAAAGAAACGTAATGTTGAAAACGTAAAGCAAAACATAATTGATGCTGCACGTGATGAAATGGAAGTTGTTAAGACAAAGAAACAATTCAATAAAGAGTGGTTTAAAGACTTCCTTAAATCAGAAGCATTTAAGAATATTCTTGCATCACTTGTGTGTGTTGTTTTAGGTTTATTAATTGGATTTATTGTAATTATTATTGTTAATGCACAAAACTCTCCAAAAGCTATTATGGCTATTTTAAAAGGCCCTCTTAATGCTGTTAAATGGAAGAAGAGTTTAGCAATCGTTATTTTTAAATCTGTTCCTTTATTATTATGTAGTTTATCAATCATCTTTGCATATAAATGTGGTTTATTTAATATAGGTGCTCCAGGTCAATATGTTATTGGTACAATGTTTGCACTTGTTGCTGCACACGCATTTGATGCCCCTTGGTATATATGTTTAGTACTAGCTGCAGTAGGTGGTGCTTTATGGGGTATTATTCCTGGTATATTTAAAGCATTCCTAAATGTAAATGAGGTAATAACATCTATTATGTTTAACTGGATTGGACTACATTTATTAAACTATGTAGCTGGTCCTGATATGGACTTGATGTACAATTTAACTCTTGCAGAGTGTAAAAAACTTCCTGTTGCTGCTAAACTTCCAACATTTGGAAGTGAAGCATTCTTTGATGGATCTTCGTTTGTAACAGTTGCTGTTCCAATTGCAATAGTACTTGTTATCGCATTATTAATTATCCTTTATAAAACAAAGTTCGGTTACGAAATCCGTGCTACAGGATTTAACAAAGATGCAGCTAAATATGCAGGTATGAATTACCGTAGAAATATTATTGTAACAATGGCAATTTCTGGTGCTTTAGCCGGTCTTGCTGCTGCTACATTCTACTTAACAGACTACGAAATTTACTCTGCTGTAAAACAAACTTCACTTCCTGCAATGGGCTTTAACGGTATTGCCGTTGCCTTCTTAGGATGCGTAAATCCAGTAGGCGCAATCTTCTCATCAATTCTAATTACATATATTGGCGTTGGTGGTAGCTATTTAGATACTACATACTATAGTTCAGAAATTGGAAACTTAATTTCTGCTATCATTATTTATTTATCTGCATTCTCATTAATCATTAAAACAATTATTGGGAAAATTTCCTTTAAGAAAAAAAGCAAAAAAGCTTTAAAAGAAGTAAAGGAGGCTGACAAATAATGACAGGATTAATTATTCAATACACATTAATTTTCGCAACAGTACTTTGTTTAGTAGCCCTTGGTGGGATGTTTTCTGAACGAAGTGGTGTTATCAATTTAGGTCTTGAAGGTATTATGGTAATTGGTGCATTAGCAGGTGCTATTACAACTGCACTTCTTACTAAATTCGGACTTCCTGTAATTATTAATGTTGCACTTTCAACAGTGGCTGCTATACTTGCAGGATGGCTTTATTCAATGCTTCTTGGTGTTGCATGTATTACATTTAAAGCTGACCAAACAATTACAGGTACTGCTCTTAATATTATGAGTACAGCTTTAGCAGTAGTAATTGCTAGAATGTACACTGGTACTCCTTCATCACAAATTCAATATGAACACTCAATCTTCATGTTACTTAAGAACTTTGAATTAAGTGTGTTCACAATTATCATGGCAATACTTGTTGTCGCAAGTTTTATCTTCTTATTCAAAACTAAATTTGGTATGCGCCTTATGGCATGTGGAGAAAAACCACAAGCTGCTGCTTCAGTTGGTATTAACGTATATCTTCAAAGATATATCGGTGTTAGTATCTCTGGTATTTTAGGTGGTTTAGGCGGTTTTGCATATATCGTTCAATCAGGTAACTATTGGGATTTTAAAAACGGTGTAGTTGGTCTTGGTTTCTTAGCACTAGCTGTTATGATCTTTGGTCAGTGGAAACCAGTTAAAATATTCCTTGCATCACTTGTATTTGGATTCTGTCAAACAATTGCCTTCTTATATCAAGGTATGTTTGGTATTCCACAATTTGTATACAAGATGTTACCATATGTTGTATGTATGATTGTACTTGCAGTAACATCAAAGAAATCCAGAGCTCCAAAGGCAGAAGGTATACCATACGACAAAGGACAAAGGTAAAAATAAAAATGAGGATTTATCCTCATTTTTTTACATATAAAAAAACTAATTGTGATATAATTAAGAAAACAGGAGGTCTATATGAATACATATGAAACAATACTTAAAAGAAGAAGTATAAGAAAATATAAAGATCAAAGCATTACGGATGAACAAATTGATATAATATTAAAAGCAGCCATGGCAGCACCAAGTGCAAGAAACGCACAACCTTGGGAATTTTATGTAATTAAAAATAAAGAAGTTCAAACAAAAATAAAAATGATTGCTAAAAACTATGATTTTAACTCAGATTTAATGATTGTTGTTTGTGGTAATAAAACAAGAACAATTACAAAGAATGATAACGACTTCTTTATCCAAGATGTATCTACAGCTACTGAAAATATTTTACTTACGTGCTGTGAACTTGGCCTTGGTACAGTTTGGTGTGGAATATTCCCGGTAGAAGAAAGAACAATTGCAATGAAAAATGTACTTGATTTAAGTGAAGAAATAATTCCTGTTGCACTTATTCACATAGGTTATCCAGACGAAGAAAAAGAATCTAGATCTCAGTATAAAGAAGAATATGTTCACTTTATTTAAAAAAACTGATTATAAAGTTAATACTTTATAATCAGCCTTTTTATTTTAGATATGTTTTATTAAACAAAGATAAACTTAAAAGAGTTTGTGAAGGAATATAAAATACCCAAGAAAAGTTAATTTTGTGATATATAATCTTATAAAGAATTGACCCATATGGAATATTAAAATAACTATCAAAATTACCAATACCTACAAAGATATCACAAAATACAAACATTAAAAATCCAATTGCAAGGATTAAGTTAAATCTTGAATCTTTAACAAGGATAAAAGAAAACACACAGTTAAGTACTAAATTTAAATAGTAAATAACAGAAACGACACTTAGGATATCAGTATTTTCAAGTAAAACAATATAGACTATGAGAACTCCAAGTATAGATACACTAAGTCTTACTATCAAATGAATAATATTTATAGTTTTACTCTTTGTATCAACAAAGATTCTTAACGCATAACACACTTGTGCAACTAAGAAAACTAAAACTCCTATTAAATAATTTTTATCAAGTATAACTAAATATATATCTGCAATTGAAGTAAAGAATAGTGCAAGCGCAGTAAATAAAAATCTTTTATTTAACTTAAAAAAAGCAAAAACACCAAAAAACGCAAGCAATACACAAATATAACAATATATATAATCTAAAGAATAACTTGAAGTATGAACTAGTATTGATAAAATAAGTTCACACATACAAAATATCAAGATATAAGCAAAATAGAATAAATTATTTTTAATACACTTCATAACTCACCTTTTTAAATATTATATGTATATTTTTTAAAAAAATCAAGTGTAATAGGTAAATTTTATTGTTAACAAATAAAAAAGAATTAGTAAATCAAATTGGTTGTCTTCCAAATCATATTTGTGAAAAAGGCGTAATGAAGAAAATTAAAGATATATATCCTTTTGCTAATATTGTTGCAATCGAGGGTTTAAATATATTTGCATTGAATTTGAAAGAAAATACAATTAATGATAAAATGAAAAAGATAAAAAAGTTTAATACAAAGGGCAGGTATATGAAAACTTTTAAAAAAGGATTAATAATTGTAATAACGAATATGTTAGCACTAATAATTTGTTTTAGTGCTACTTTTATAAAGCCAAATAAACCATTAATTGATATGGAACCTGTTTATGAAATAGTGTTTCCATTTTTACCAGATGCAAAAAACGGAGATGTATTAAAATTAGTCCAAAGTGGCTATAAAACAGTTAAAAACCTGGATAAAGAGGAGTTTTATTTATATTATAATCAAGCAAAAGTATTCGTAAAATACTTAGAAATTAGTGAATATCAAAAAGTATTTGAAATAAGAGATCACGTTGTTTCTGAAACAATAAGGATTTACGGAGCTAATAAAAGAGCAGAAGATAGTGATGCTTTTAGACATCTTTATTTAACTTCATTACTTGCACTTGAACTTAACGAAGAATTTTCGGTTGAACTTATGAAAGTTCATGAAATCAACAATCTTGATTCAATGGATGCTATAATGGATAACCATAACAATGAAGTTGCACTAAAGTTATATCATAAATGGTTAGAAGAATATAAACCAAGCGATAAATCAAAGTATCGAGAAAGCTTATCTGACTTTATGGCGCACTGTGTACAATATGGTGATATATATAATATCTTAAAGTTTGATAATGTTACAAAACCAACAAAACTTATTTATACATCAAAAAAAGTAACATCTACATATTCATATTCACTTCCATACGAAAAGGTTCACCTTACTCATAAGGCAGATCATTTTTCTGGAGACATGAACCAAAAAGAAATAGTTAACCTTGTTGAAAAACTAGGACATTCATTCGAAACTACAAAAACAAATTGTTTATGCCATGATAAAAAATACTTTATTTTATCACCTGGTGCATCAAATGGCACCTCATACCATGTTTATAAATTTAATGAAACTGTTAGTGAAGTAGAGATAAAACTATCAATTGTTAGTGAACTTACAAAAAAAGACTTTGCGGGTTTAGTTGCAACAATCGATTATCTAGACGAAAATAATGAATGGGTAACTTGTGTTAATCTACTTGATGTTTTAAAAACAAATACGAATTACGATAACCTTGAATCAATAAGAGTTACTTTCCCAAAGCATACATATGGATTTAGAATATATATATCAACAAATGATCTAAACTTTGGCGATGTATGCATTTGCGAAGGTGATGTTGATATTTTCTTTGATAAAAATAAATAATTAAATATGTCAGCTAATTTTAGCTGACATTTTTGTTATTTGTTTTTTATATACATAAATTATAAAAATATGATATAATATTAACAAATGAGGTAATTAAATATGAAACTATTAGAAAAAATGTTAAAAACACCATCTGTAAGTGGATCTGAACTACACTTTCAAAAAATGTTAATTGAAGAAATGAAAGATGTAGATGATTTTGTAATCACACATCATAGTTATAATGTTATTCATGGAATCAACAAAGAATCAAATGTTAAAGTAATGCTTCTTGCACATATTGATGAAATTGG
>JAEIGA010015537.1_pt1 | contig 11585 bp, 12 predicted proteins | sample 9270691 | NCBI WGS metagenome assembly JAEIGA01 (sample SAMN17057246, study PRJNA624740) | gut metagenome | biome: biome; isolation source: fecal sample | host: Bos grunniens | place: China: Xizang | collected 2019
CTTTGGGGTGGTCTTTCCTGTCAGATTACTCTTATGAGTCCCTCTGTTCAAAAAAAGAGTAAAAATACTCCAGCCCAGTCCCTCACTGAAGGAGATCTTGCCTTTGGCTTTTTGTACCAAAGTGATTTTGATGTTTCTGGAAAATTAAAGGATTCCTTGGCAGGAAGACCTCTTGCCCGTTGTAGTACTCCTGTGGAGTTGGGGCAGCTTCCATCTGGTGAAACCATCACTTTATCCATGGTGATTCCTTCAGAATCTGTCAATGACTTTAGAGGTATGCTCGTTTACTCTACGATACCTATTTCCATTGCTGCTGTGGAATTAAAGCCTATAGAAGTTGGTTTTTCTGGCACTGATTCCTATTCCTTTTCCTCCCAGGGTGGCTTGTGGGACAGAAGTCAATCTTCCACCAACTTTGATTTTACCTCAGCAAAAAAAGATTTTGAGGTTGCTACAACTGGCGAAAGGATTCCTCTCTTGAGCCTTTCTCTCACTCCAAGTCCTGCTATGCCAGAAAAAACTTCCCAGCAAAGTCAAGTATATTTTGAACTTGGCGGAGAAGGAATTCGCTTGCGTCGCGCTCCCAACCAACAGAAGGCTTCTTTCCCTGGAAATGGCTTGGAAAATCTCTTTGGAGACTTTGCCCTCCTACAAGGTGAAGATATGGTACAAGCTGTTTCCCTGCGGCTCAAGGAATTTCCCTTGGCTCATGACGGGGCGGTGGTGGAACCACTGACAACAGATCCCGGTATGATTCCTTTGTGGAAACAATCTAGCTGGCGTCACCAAGACTATGAGCTTTTTGAATGGGAGCAATTTCCTGGCATCCTTTTCTTTGACACAGCTGACTACAAGGTACAGGATGATTTTTTCAAGCGATTGGCCTTCTTCACGGAAAAGACTGGATATATCGGCACTCTGGTCCATGACAAGGATTTGGTGGGAAAACATGGCTTTAATGCCCACGACTACAAAAGTGAAACCTTGGCAGCTTTTTTTTCTTTGGCAGAATCAACAAATTTCCCCTTGAACGAAAAGGAAATTCTACTGAAAGATATCCTCCTTCACAATGGCATTATCAAGCGAGCCAGTGGTGGTGGTTATGAAAGTGGCTATGGTGCTATCATTTCCCTTTCCCAGGAATCAGCCATGTATTTGCGATACACCTTTGTGGCTCACGAGGGGTTCCACGGTATTTTCTTTGTAGACAAGGATTTCCGTGATACAGTAACTGTGGCATACCAGAATGCAGATTCTCGGTCTCTCCAATTTCTCCATAGTTTCTTTACGGTTCAAGATACCCTTGCCTACAATAAAGATGATACCTATCTCATGCACAATGAGTTTATGGCCTATATGCTACAACAGCCAGTTAACCGAACGGGAACTTATTTTGCAGACAATCTTGCTAAGCGAGGCTCCATGTTGCGGGCTGAACCAGAACTTTGTGCCTATGTTCAAGAGACTCAAGGAGCAGGTTTCACGGAAGCATCCCAAGTCTTAAGTAACTATGTGTTCCAGCGATGGGGGATAGAAGCCGGAAGAGTATCCTTAGTGGGGCGTTAGAGAAGGTGAGTCATTACAAGGGAATCATTGATTTATAAATCGATAATTTGGAAATCAATGATTCTCATTACCTATTTCTTAGCGAAAATATTCCTTAGGTATTTCTTGAAAAGTAGAATTAAAGTTTTTTTCTGCAGCTAGGGTGGAAGGGGGGCCATGGCCTGGCATCAAGATAATATCGTCTTGTTGGGAAAGGATTTTTGTAGAGATATTTGAAATCAAGGTGCTTCGGGCATAGGTGCTGGAGGTATTGGCAATCATTCCTGCAAAAATTGTGTCTCCAGTAAAAACAATGTGACCAATCTTAAAGGCCATGGAGTCTGCTGAATGACCAGGCAACGCCAAGTGTTTTATTTGCAATCCTGCCGCATAAATAATGCCATCTCCATTAATGAGGGTTTCCTCTGAGGCGGCAATTTCAAAATCAGCTGCATATACCTTTGGTTTGTAAATCTTCCTTAAGGTTTCTAGTCCTCGAACATGGCTTTTATGTTTATGGGTTATTAAAACTGCTGTTAAATCAAAGGGGCCATTTTCTATTTGTTCCAGTATTTCCTTGGTAATTTTTCCTGGGTCAATAATAAGGGCTTCCATTGTTTTTTCGTTGGTAACAACATAGCAATTTGAAAATCCGTCGATATTAAAATGGAAATATACTTTCATAAAATCACCCCTTCTTTGTATTCAAATTCAGCTTCCCGTGTATTTGATTGCTTAAAGGAAATATTTTGTTGAATAGATTCATAAAAAATAGTCTTTTTTATGTTGCAGTTTCGGAAGGAAGTGTCGATAAGGTGTGCCTTAATAAATCGTGAGTTGTATAAATCAGAATCATCAAAAGATGATTGATATGAGGTAATTCCACAAAAATTATTGTGTACTAAATCGGAACCAGTAAACAGAACATGGGAAAAGGTGGATCCAGCAAAAGAAGAAAACTGCAAGTTTGACTTTAAGAGATTGCAGTCTACAAAAAGGGAATAATCAAAGATAGACATTCGTGCCCGAAAATATTCGGAGTGTATGTTGCTAAAGGTGCAGTTTTGGAAGCTACATCCATAAAAACGCTTGTCAGTTAAGTCTATATCAGTGAAGGCTAAACCAGATGCATTCAGTCCAACAATTTTTTGATGGTTTCTGATATATTCGTAAACAGTATTTTTCACTTCCTCAGGATTTTCTACATGCTTGATGCAGAAATAACTCATGTCAGTAAGAACTCCCTCACTGTTGATGTAGGATAAACCTGCATGGTGACATCCTGGATGGCTACACGTATTAGTCACAAACATGGATACAGTTTAGGGCATTGCAACTGATTAGTCAAATGGGGTATGATGAATTCATGTGTTGGAAATGTAAAGAACCTATTGCAGAAGGTTTAGAAATCTTTAGATCCACAGAATGCTCTCGGTGTGGAGCATCGCTTCATAGTTGCGTCAATTGTCGCTTTTACCAGCCTGGTGCTCATTATGATTGCCATGAAACAATAGATGAAGAAGTACGTGATAAGGAAGCTGCCAATTTTTGCGATTACTTTTCCGTTAATCTGAATCCCCTTGCTTCAGGAAGTAAGGCAGATGAGGCAAAAAAAACTGCTCGCAGTGCCTTTGACAATCTTTTTTCCCTGTAGGAATAACAATGCATCTTGATTTTGCCTTTTTAGATTCAGGAACTGGAGGTTTGCCCTACATGGGCTATTTAAAGTCAGCCTGTCCAGAAGCTTCCTGTCTTTATCTTGCAGACACAAAAAACTTTCCCTATGGAGAAAAAACTCCTGAACAAGTTATTGCTGCCACAAAGGAAGCAGTGGAGTTAGTGCTTTCTCGTTTTTCTCCCACAGCCTTTGTTTTGGCTTGCAATACCATGTCGGTAACCGCCTTGGATACCTTACGAAAAGAGTTTCCGGAAATCCATTTTATTGGAACGGTTCCTGCCATCAAGGTGGCGGCATCTAAAACTAAAAATAAAACCATTGGTCTTTTGGCCACAGAAGCCACCGTTCATCACCCCTATACCTTGGGCTTGATTCAAGATTTTGCTTCCACATGTCGTGTAATCAGTCGTGGTGACGGCCAATTGATTCGTTTTATCGAACAACATCTTCTGAAGGGTGATAAAAACTTATATCTCCAAGCAGCTCGTCCTGCTGTAGATTTTTTTCTCAGCCAAAATGTGGATACCATTGTTTTAGGTTGTACTCATTTTCTCCATATTGCTTCTGAAATTCAGCAGTTAGCAGGGGAGGGGATACAGGTGGTGGATTCTCGAGAAGGTGTTATTCGTCAGGCCCTACGGATTCGCTCTGGGGAGTCTTCTGCTCCTATTTTCCCTGCAACACCAGATGCTGGTCATAAGGGCTTTTTTGTAACGGAACTTTCCAGTCCCGACATGAGCCGTTATTATCAAGAATTATGTGTTCAATTTTCTATTCCTTGGGGAGGATTGCTCAAATAAAAAAAAGCCCAACTGAAGTCAGCTGGGCTTTTTTTTATAACTACTCGCAAAAATCCTAGTGAGGTGTTTCTGCAAAGGTCTTGTAGGTATTGTCAAAGAGGGCTTTGATATCCAATTCAATTTCCTTGAAGGCCGCTACAATGGTAGGATCAAAAGAAATGCCACTTTCTTTGTAAATTAAATCTACAGAATCTTGGTGGGTATATTCCTTTTTATAGGGACGAATAGAGCGCAATGCATCATATACGTCAATAATAGACACAATTCGGCTACAAAGGGGAATTTCCTCTCCCTTCAATCCTGCTGGATAGCCACATCCATTCCATTTTTCGTGATGATAATGGGCGATATCTGCTGCCATCTCCATGGTAGGCTTACCTTTTAAAATGTCATATCCAATGGAGGTATGGGTTTTAATGATATCGAACTCTTGAGGAGTAAGTTTACGGGGAAGATGAAGAATTCCATCAGGAATACCAACCTTTCCAATATCATGCATAGGGGCAAAAAGCTCAATCTGATTTAAAAAATGTTCATCTTGGCCTAGTTTTTCAGCCAAAAGTCGTGACATTGCAGAAACTCTGGACAAATGCTGACCTGTTTCGTAATCACGTGCTTCTGCCAACTCCGTAAGAGCTTGATAACAGGCAAAACGTGTTTCATTAGCAATGGATAACTGCTTTTGTTCGTATTCAAACAAACGATAAGCTGTGTGGATTCGAGCCTTTAGTTCTGCTGGATGAAAGGGCTTTGTCAAATAATCATCTGCACCAGAATTCAATGCTTCTACGATATTTTCAGTAGAATCCTTGCTAGTAAGCATAATGATGTACTTGTAACTAGTGTCCTCTGCTTGACGGATAAGTTTGCAGGCATCAAGACCATTCATCTCTGGCATAACCCAGTCCAACAAAAAGACTGAGAAGGAAGGATCTTTTTGGTATGTTTCCCAAGCTTCCTTTCCATTGCAACAGGAGGTAACGGTATAACCCCAAGAGTGCAACAATTCCGTCAAATAGGTACGAATAGAAACGCTATCATCTGCACATAATATTTTGAAAGTCTCTTTTATCATGTTTAACCCCGAACATTCATTTGTTTTCAGTTAAAATTACAAACGCTGTGCAATGGCATCAATAAATTGCCATGAATCCAGAACCTGCTTTGCAGGGGGATTTGCAATTTTAGCCAAATCGCCAGTCATGATTCCATCTTCAATTATGTCAAGAGTTGCCTTTTCTAGTTTTTTGGCAAAATCTACTAATTCTGGAGTCTTGTCCAGTTCACCACGCTTTGCAAGAGCTCCAGTCCAAGCAAAGATAAGGGCTACTGGGTTTGTAGAAGTCTTCTCTCCCTTTAAGTATCGGTAATAATGCCGCTGAACTGTTCCGTGGGCAGCCTCATACTCAAAATGTCCATCGGGAGAAACAAGAACGCTGGTCATCATGGCAAGACTTCCGCTGGCAGAGGCCACCATGTCACTCATTACGTCACCATCATAGTTCTTGCAGGCCCACAGGAAACCGCCAGAACTCTGCATAACACGAGCAACAGCATCGTCAATGAGGGTATAGAAGTACTCCAAACCAGCCTTTTCAAATTCAGCCTTGAATTCCTTGTCGTATATTTGTTGGAAAATTTCCTTAAAGCGTCCATCGTAGGTCTTGCTGATGGTGTCTTTAGTGGCAAACCAAACGTCAACCTTTTCAGAAAGGCCGTAGAAGAAACAGCATCGGGCAAAGCTCTCTATTGACTTATCTGTATTATGGATTCCCTGAAGAATACCAGGACCCTTCATTTCCATAATAGTTTTACGGATTTCTGTTCCATCTGCAGCAGTAAATACCAGTTCAGCCTTTCCAGGACCGTCAACAGAAATTTCGCAATTTTTGTAAACATCTCCATAGGCATGACGACCAAGGATCAAAGGTTTTTTCCAGCAGGAAACAGTTCCCTTAATGTTATCTACAATGATGGGCTTGCGGAATACGGTACCGTCTAATTCAGCACGAATAATTCCATTGGGACTGGGAGTCAAGCCTTTGAGATTATATTCCTGTACACGAGCTGCATTGGAGGTAATAGTTGCACATTTTACACCAACACCTAATCGTTTAATGGCTTCGGCAGCCTTATAGGTGACAGCATCTTCAGAGTCATCTCGTTCCTTAAGACCCAAGTCATAATATTCCACCTTTAAATCAACAAAAGGAAGCAACAACTTGTCCTTTATAACCTTCCACAGAATACGAGTCATTTCATCGCCATCGAGCTCTGCAATGGCATTTTTCATCTGAATTTTAGACACTATCAACCTCAAAAAAAATTATATGTTTCTTAATATAATAGCCCATAATCAATAGTTTTACAAGTAGATATCTGGTATACTTGATTTTGTGAGTGTATACATAGAACAAATAATAGAAATTGCAGTACAGGCTGGTTCCCTAGTGCTGGAAAATGGAGGAGAAACCTATCGGGCAGAGGAAACCTGTGTTCGTATGGCTCGTTCTATGGGGGCACGAGCAGCTTCTGCCTTTGTGACTCCTACCTTGGTGATGGTAACAGTACAAGATAAGGACCATCGCAGTCATACTGCTATGCGTCGTATTACTGCACGTACCGTCAATTTACGTAAAATTGCTCTTGTAAATGATTTATCTCGCAGGCTTGTTCAACGGGGCTTCAATTCAGATTTAGCCCTAGTTTCCCGTATGCTGGAGCGAATCGACCATTCCCCTGACCATAGCTTTTGGAGCTTAGTGGTAATGGGTGGTTTTACTGGCTTTTTCTTTGGCCTCATGTTTGGATGTAGCTTTTCACAAGCAATCTGTGCTTTTGTGGTGGGATTTTTGTTGCGGATGTTTTTACTCTGGATTGGAAAATTCAATCTAAATTCGTTTATTCTTTCTGTTATGAGCGGAGGCTTTATTTCCATTGCCTGCCAGTTGATCTATGTTTTGAGAATTGTTCCCCAGTCGGTACAGATGATGACAGCAGCCTTAATGCAGGTAGTTCCTGGCTTAGCCTTGGTGAATTCCATCCGTGATTTAATTGCTGGAGACTTAATGGCTGGTACTGCTCGCTTGGTGGATGCCTTTATGGTGGCAACTGGTTTGTCAGTAGGTTCCGTTGTAGGATTGTTGGTGTTTTCCCATGTTGTGGTATAAATTGTTGTTGGCAGCCTTGTGGGGAGCGGGAGCTGCAGCCGCCTTATCCTATTGTCTCAATATTAGTCGCTACAATATTCTATGGGGAGCCTTGGTGGGGGGGCTGGGATGGGCCATCTATACTGCCTTTCTTCCTGCTAGCGGTGTGGCAGATAACCGAGCTTATTTCTTTGGAGCCCTGATAGTGGCCATTTTTTCTGAACTTCTTGCACGGGTGCAAAAAAAGCCCGCCACCATTTATCTGGTGCCTGGTCTTCTTCCATTAGTGCCTGGGGGTGGTATGTTTGAGACCATGGAAGCCACGGTACAGGGCAATTTAGAAGAGGCTCTGCTACTGGGATTTTCTACACTGACTTCTGCGGGAGCCATTGCCCTTGCCATAGCCTTGGCTACTTCTGGCAATCGAATCGTGGTGGCTATAATTCGCCATGTGCGAAGAAAGGAGTGAGAGGAAGGGGAGAGTCATGACTTCTACCTTGACTTTTGCCCTATTTAACTTTATTATTACTTAACTATTTTACATATAATTAATTTTTAACGAGGAAAATTATGGGAAAGACCATTGCCCAAAAGATTTTTGATGCCCATGTGGCAGAGAAACCTTTTGCCGATACCTGGGTTCTCAAGCTTGACCGGGTTTTTTGTCATGAAATCACCACACCTGTGGCCATTGCGGACTTGGTGGAAAAACAGAAGGACAGGGTTTTTGATCCCTCCAAAATCAAGGTGGTAATTGACCACGTAACTCCCGCTAAGGATTCCAAGACAGCCCTTCAAGGCAAGATGCTCCGTGATTGGGCCCATCGCAATAAGATTCGGGACTTCTTTGATATTGGTTCCAATGGTGTTTGCCATGCAATCTTTCCCGAAAAGGGCTTTGTTCGTCCCGGTTACACCATCATCATGGGAGATAGCCATACCTGTACCCACGGTGCCTTCGGTGCCTTTGCCGCTGGTGTTGGTACCACTGACTTGGAAGTAGGCTTGCTGAAGGGTGTGTGTTCTTTCAAGGAGCCTAAGACTATTAAGTTCCAGCTGGAAGGAAAGCTTGCTGAGGGTGTTTATGCCAAGGATGTTATCCTGTTCATTATTTCCAAAATTGGAGTGAACGGAGCTACCAACTGCGTTATGGAATTTGCTGGTCCCATTGTGGATGCCATGTCCATGGAAGCTCGCATGACTATCTGTAACATGGCTGTTGAAGCTGGTGCCACCAGTGGTATCTGTAAGCCTGATATGACAACTGTGGAATACTTGTGGCCCTTTATCAAGAATGAGTTTGAGTCCAAGGAAGCTGCCTTAAAAGAATATAGCCAGTGGGTTTCCGATGATGATGCCCAGTACGAAAAGGTTTATACCTTTGACCTTTCCAGTTTGGAGCCTGTAGCCACCTTTGGATACAAGCCAGACCAGGTAAAGCCTGTGAAGGAGTTTGCCGGAACAAAGGTTGACCAGGTGTATATCGGTTCATGTACTAATGGTCGTATTGAAGACCTGCGGGTTGCAGCTGCTGTATTGAAGCAGGCCCTTGATGAAGGCAAAACTATGGCTTTTGGTGTTCGTGGAATTCTTTCCCCTGCTTCCACCTCCATCTATCAGCAGGCTCTTGATGAGGGCTTGATTTCCATCTTCATGAAATTCGGCTTCTGCGTTACCAATCCCACCTGTGGTGCCTGTCTTGGTATGAGTAACGGTGTTCTTGCAGAAAATGAGGTGTGTGCCTCCACTACCAACCGAAACTTTAACGGTCGTATGGGTAAGGGGGGTATGGTTCACCTGATGAGTCCTGCTAGTGCCGCTGCTGCCGCTGTAACAGGTACTATTACTAATTCACCATTGTACAAGGAGTGCTAAGATGAAGCAGTTTGGAGGACAGGTTCTTTTTTTAGATCGATCTGACATCAATACCGACGAGATTATTCCCGCCAAGTATTTGACAGAAATCTCAAAGCAAGCCCTCAAACCCTACTTGCTGGAGGATTTAAAGTTAGATGGCTTTGATCCCAAGGCCGATGTTCCTGGAAAGAAGGTTATCATCACTCGGGAGAATTTTGGTTGTGGCTCTTCCCGAGAGCATGCTCCATGGGCCTTGGAGGTAAACGGAATCAACGTAGTAGTTGCCCCCAACTTTGCCCGTATCTTCCGTCAGAACATGTACAACTGCGGAATGTTGGCTGTTGAGTTGCCTGCTCGTGACATTGAAGACATCTTCCACACCTTTGCAGACAAGGATACAGAGTGTGCCATTATCATTAACAATGATGATACCGCCAAGGTAAAGTTGATTTCCGGCAGTCTTTCTAAAAGCTACATCTTCCGATTGGCTGGCTTTGAAAAGGCTCTGATAGAAAATGATGGTTGGTTAGGTTACGCCGACAGCAAATACTAGAATCATTTGGGCCATCCTGCAAAGGGTGGCTTATTTTTTGGAGGCATTATGATTTCAGCAGAACCTGCTTTGACACAACACGTGACACCAGATAAAATTCAGCAGATTTTTAATTTTTCTGCAGTAAAGAATTTCCCAAAGAAGCTCCAGCAGCAGATGATTTTTATTGCAGAAGTAGATAAGTTAAAGAATATTTTTCGTAGAACCCTCCTTACAGACGGCTGTCGAAGAGAAAATGATGCAGAACATTCCTGGCATTTGGCTCTCATGGCCATTGTTCTGGAAGAATACGCAGCAGAACCAGTGAATCTTGGGCGAGTCTTGGCCATGGTAACTGTCCATGACCTGATTGAGATTTATGCAGGAGATACTTTTGCCTTTGATGTTAGTGCCAACCAAGATAAGGCCCAACGAGAACAGGCTGCTGCAGAAAAGTTATTTGGCATGTTGGACAAGGAACAGGGACAGGAGTTGCGTCAGTTATGGGAGGAATTTGATGCCATGAACACTGCTGATTCTCGGTTTGCCGCTAGCCTTGACCGAATCCAACCCTTTATGCATAACGTATTGACAGACGGCCATACTTGGAAGCTAGGTACCGTTACCAAGGAACAGGTATACCGACGCATGGCACCAGTTAAAACAGGAACTCCTGCATTGTGGCCTTGGCTAGAATCCCAGGTTGCTGCAGCTATAGAAAAAGGCTGGATTAAAGAACAATAGTTTTGATTTGTAAGTATTGTCCTGCTAGGAGCATGAAAAAAAGCCCTGAGATTTTCTCAGGGCTTTTCATTTATATGTGACTAAAAGATTTAAGCTAAGATTTCCAAGCCAACACCTTGTATTGCTTGGTTGATGGATTCTTCTACACCAGCTACCGTTTCATCATAATCTACAAGAACTTGTGCCTTCATGGCACTGGCTACACATGAGGTGACACCAGCAACCGCTGTCACGGCTTGATTTACAGATTGCTCTCCCTGTTCATCAATCAGTCCCGCAACGTAAATCTTTTTCTGCATGGTTACTCCCCTTGTTTAAGTATAATTAAAGGTACTGTATTTTGTCTTTTTTTTCAAGACTCAGTCTTTCCTAATTGACCACAAGCTCCACCGATTTTTCGTCCTCGTCGATGGCGAAGGGTTACGTTTACCCCAGCATTTTCTAGTTGACGAATAAAATCCTTGCATTCCTTGGCAGAAGGTTCTTGAAAAGGTAAGCTTTCCACTGGATTCCAAGGAATGAGGTTGACGTGACAATTCAAATCACGGGCAAAATCTATCAGTTGTTTTGCACTTTCTCGTCCAGTATTTTTTCCAGCCAGCAAAGCTGCTTCCAAGGTACAACGGCGACCAGTTTTTTTGATGTAGTAGGAAATAGCTTCTTTGAGCTTAGGCAGGGGATTACCCGCCGTCACTGGCATCAATTGTTGACGTAGCTCTTCATCAGCGGTGGTGAGGGATACTGCAAGGCGAAGGGCAGGGCCGTTGTCTGCTAAATCATAGATTCCAGAAATAATTCCGCAGGTAGAAAGAGTAATGCGACGGCCAGAAAGATTCCTGCCCTCAGGATGAGTAAGCACTGCTACAGCCTTACGAATGGCTGATAGGTTCAGCAATGGTTCTCCCATACCCATGAATACGATATTATCTAGTTTACCTACTGTTTCTTCCAAAAATTGGAATTGCTCTACTATTTCTGCTGCCTCTAAATTGCGACTAAAGCCCAACCGTCCTGTTTGACAAAAGGCACAGGCCATACCGCAACCCACCTGACAGGAAACGCAGGCAGTTTTTCTGCCATCCTTGTCGGTAAGGAGTACTGTTTCCACGCACTTTCCATCATGGAGGGTCAACTGCAACTTTACCGTTCCATCTGGATCAACTAATTTTTTGCTTATGAAAGATGAGCGAATGCAACAGTCTTCTTCTAGTTGCTGTCGCAAACTTTTGGGAAGATTTTGCATTTGCGAAAAGGAAGTTACTCCAGAAGCAATCCATTTA
>JAEIGA010015538.1_pt1 | contig 11584 bp, 13 predicted proteins | sample 9270691 | NCBI WGS metagenome assembly JAEIGA01 (sample SAMN17057246, study PRJNA624740) | gut metagenome | biome: biome; isolation source: fecal sample | host: Bos grunniens | place: China: Xizang | collected 2019
AGCCTTTCTTCGAGATACGTCACGATTATGAGCACTAATCATAGAATACACCCTTTCGATATTTAGGTAATCCCTGGATCTAAAAACTGGGTCTGGTACAGGTACCCGTCCCTGGAGACTCACCAGGCATTAGTCTTGTTCGGTATCTGCGCAAATAATGTGTGGGAGGGCTCAGTCATCCTCCACTCTAAGGCTATTGATTCCCTTGTCTCTTTACTGTTGGACTACACACATTGGCGGGCAGGGAGGGATTCGAACCCCCGGAGGGCTATTAACCCTCGCCTGTTTTCAAGACAGGAGCCTTCAACCACTCGGCCACCTGCCCATATAAAGGAAGGACCGAAGTCCTTCCATATTATTTAATCCATTAGCTTACCCATCAGCTCATCCAGCTCTTCACGAACTGCAGCCAGTTCTAGAGTGGCATCTTCGTAATAATGAGTCATCTTATCCTGGAAACGCTTTGCGTCTTCGACATACTGATCAGCACAGTCCAGACATTCAGAAGCACGTAGGGTACGCTTAATAGCAATAGTTTCTGCGCAACGCAGAGCAGCCAGCTTCTTACCAGTCTCAAAGTCAAAGACATCTTTTTCATCCAGAATTGCCTTACCACGAACAGTCTTACCTGCAAAAGTGGACAGAGCAATCACTTCTTCTCGGCCATCTTTCCGAGTGTGTCGAATAAACTTATACTTGTCAATGGGATACTTCATAATTTTTTAATTCCTTTTCTTTAATTTTTGTATAAATATTATATCATATTTTTTTATAAAAATCAAATTGTAATTTTTAAATCTAAAGGCAGACGCCTACGTTACCCATTTAACCACTCCGCACTTAAGCCATTCTGAGTGGCACCTTTAGATTTATGGCTGGGGCACAGGGTTTCGAACCCCGACCTAAGGAGTCAAAGTCCCGCGTGCTACCGTTACACCATGCCCCAATATATCTAGACACATAATTAGTTGCTTAACCCATTAAGCTATTCGTCAAATTTTCTGGCTGACAAAATCGGACTCGAACCGATAATACACTATTAGTGTGTTTGCTGTATGTGTCTATTGGAGCCGGAGATGGGATTCGAACCCACAACCTACTGATTACAAGTCAGTTGCGCTACCGTTACGCTACTCCGGCATAACAAGACTCATTTGATCAACTGCTACAATTTAAAAGATTGTTATTGAATAAATTTGCTGTATGAGCCTTAATTTATAAATATATTATATCATATTTTTTTATAAAAGTCAACTTAATCCATAAGCCGGGTTCTGTTTACAACAGTCATCTATCTTGTCTTATAATTACTCATAAGTTCTATGCCACCGCCATGAAACAAATCGGACCAATTTATCGTTTCGTTTTAGTGTTGCTCCAGATAAAGTTTACCTCAAGTTTATGTCACCATAAACCGAGTGCGCTCTTACCGCACTTTTTCATCCTTGCCGTAAAAACATTTATGTCAGTACGGCGGTATATTTCTGTGGCACTTGTTCGCAGGTCGCCCTGGGTGGACGTTATCCACTATCTTGTCCTATGGAGCCCGGACTTTCCTCACATATTGCGCGACTGTCCGATTAAGTTGTTGGTACGCCAGGAGGGACTCAAACCCCCGACAGACCGGGTAGAAGCCGGATGCTCTATTCAACTGAGCTACTGGCGCATATAGAGGGATATTTTTTTATATCCCTCATTTATTTTGTATATATATTATATCATTTTTTTTTATAAAAATCAATTAAGTCCAACTTCCTCTTGGGAATAATGTTTCATAACCAGTATTTGCAGAATTTAATAATTTTTGAATTGCATTTTTTTCAATTAAATTATTTTGTACAATAGTATCATCATCAATAGCAAATTTTATTTTAGATGATATATCTTTTAATTCCTAAATATCATTAATATCAATAAATTCTATTGCTTTAGTGAATTTTAATTCTTCATTAAAAGAGTCTGTAGATTGATTCGCATTAGCACGTCTATCTCTAATTGCTTTAAATATTAAATATATATTATTAATATCTTGTTCAGTGATATATTCCTACAATCCATTTTTTAATGCATTATACGCTTGTTCCGCTACAGTTCCTTGACATCCGATATTACATTCTTCTGAGCAAGTTAATCCACACGTATCTTTACAAGAATTTTTACAGCCTGAGCATCCAGTACAACCATTACAATTACCCTTACAAGTGCCAGAGCAACCAGACTTACACCCACCTGTGCATCCACTCTAACAAGCATCTCCGCAACTCTAACAATCATACTTGCATCCAGCACTACACATATCCTCATGCACTGCCATTTTACGTTCCCCCTTTATTTATTTGTTCTAAAAAATATTTATTTGCTTTTACTCTAGCTTTATGCATTTTGCAAATATATGTCAATCTTTTCTTTGGCGTGCCCAATTCTTCATAGTTATATCCAGAACACCAACCACATCCAGAAGCAACTTCACAATTAAAGCATTCTTCAGTTGACTATTCTTTACGAGTAATATTATTTAATAAAGCGGCATTGTTTTTTTCTTCATCTGTATAAAACATTCCATGATAAATATTTCCAATATTTAAAGGTTTTTGTTTTCCATTTAAAGAAGATTCCATATATCTAATACATAAAAAGATATCTCCTTTATAATCAATAGCAAAATTAGATTGATCTTTTAATGTTCCTCCACACCAATTGTTATTCTCTTCTGGATCAACTGGTTTTCCAATATTTTCTCCAAAAATTGATATATAAATTTTATTATATAAATTATTTTTAATTAAATAATCTGCTATCTTTATCAATTCATTATAAAAAATATCTTCATCATTATCTTTCCAGACATTTTCATAAACACAATTAAAATGAATCTATTTATATCCTTCATTTATTAAATTTTCAATAGAAGAACTTAAATATTTTAAATTTTCATGTGTTATGGTCATTTTTGTTGATAATAAAGGATTATATTTTTTCATATAATCTTTTGCTGCGGCTATTGCTATATCATAACTTCCTTGTCCCTAAAAATCAACTCTACATTTATCATGTAGTTCTTTACTGCCATCTATTGAAATACAGAAACTTAATATACTACTATATTTCTTTATAAAATTCTAAACTTTATTATTAAAATATAACACTCCATTTGAACAAATAGAAATTCTTGTAAAAGGAATCCAAGGGTGTTTTATTTTTATTCCTTTGGTAAAATAATATTCTACTATCTGTTCTATTAATTCAATCTCTAAAAGAGGTTCTACTACTATAAAGTCTAATACAATTCCTTTAACTTTATCTTTTGTACATATTTGAATTTTATCATTTAATAAATTATCAATAGCTATTTTTGCTATTTCAAAAGATATTTTGTTTTTAGTTTTATGATGCTAATAACAATATGAGCAATTTAAACAACAATCTTCAGTGATTTGAAAAGTTACTTCTATTGCTTTATCATTTGATTCTGCAGCGAAGAGACGAGCAATCTATTCTAAATAAGATTCAACTTCAGGAGGAGAATATTTATTGTTGTTCATCATCTATTTTCACCTTTATTTCTTGATTAAAAAAATCAATACTCCATTTTTCTCCTTCTGGGCAAATTCTGTTTATAATTTTTATTGTAAAAATTTGTTGCTATTGGGTATATTTCTCAAAAGCTTCAACATATTTTTCAAAATAAAAATTATAACTATCTAAATTATCTAAATTAGTAGGAATTATAGAAGTTAATAGGTTCTAATAACTAGATACTTCAAAATATCTTTTTTCTAATTCAGTAATAATCTATAAATCTTCTTGACTAAATAAGTCATTATTTTTAAAATTAAAAATTTTTTCCATAATAATTACTCCTTTGTTTTTTATATATAAATATTATAACATAAAAAATGCTTAAAGTCAAGACAAAGGTAATAGTTTCAAGTTATCTTTTTCAATATCAATTACAAATTTATTTGATAAATAACTATTATTTAAAAATGTATTATAAGCCTATAATATATTATCCGCCTTTAAAAAATAACTTTTTATTTTTTGAACACCAAAAGGACAATAAGAATTATAAACATCAGTTTCAGTCTCAGGCAAATTATTTATACTTACAAAATAAAAATTATATTGTTCAAGATTATCTATATTAGATAAAAATTTTGTAAATTCATAAGATATATTTTTTTTAAATGGAACAAATACATCTCCTTTTCCATTAAAAAATCTTATATCAGTATATTTTTTTTGTTCTTCTGGATAATACTATAAAAATAATTCATCTTGTAATATTTCTTTATAATGTTTACAATTATGCTGCAAATCATAGTATAAAGGATAATCATAAATAAACAAATCTCTCAATGAAAGATCAAAGACTTTATCAGCATTTTTATTATGATGCTACCAAAGAATATATTCATATCCGCCGGAACCAACATAATATTTGCATATGCCACAATAATAATGTTTTTTATTTGGCATTAATTCATTTGATGTGGCCTCATTGAATTTTTGATTATCGTCATTATTAATGGTTGCATCGTTTTCTTTCTAAATAATATTTATCTCTTTCCAACAACTATAAAGTTTTCCTTTATACAAAATAACATGATCCTAATTCATCATTTTTATTTGGCATTTAGAAAAATCTTCATCTCCTCTATGTTTGTTAGTCGTATAATTAAATTTATCTTGTTTACTAAAATAAAAATGACTATTTCCATCAAAATGAATTTGAATTTTTAATCGGTCAAAACGCTATTTTATTTTTTTATACATTTTTAATAAATTTATATCTGCATAAATAGATAACTAAAAAATAACTTTATATTTAAAATGTAATTCAATTAACTAAGTATCTGTCATTTTATTTAAAAATAATCCATTAGTAGAAATAACAATGTGATTATCAGGAAGATATTCATGAATTAAAGTACAAAAATTAATTATCTATGGATGAGTTAATGGGTCTCCACCTGTTAAATGTATTAATTTTATTTTAGCGTTATTGATTGTAAAATTCTATTTTTGTAATATTTTTAAATTATTTTCTAATTCTTCAATTGACATATAATAAGGATTAGTTGTTCTATCGCAACTATTCATGCACCCAAGACATTTTAAATTGCAATTATTAGTAATAAAAATAAATAATGTAGATTCATGTATCTATCTCATTTTTATAATTCTCCTGTTAAAATAAAATTATTTATGTCTAATAAAATTTTTTTATTTAAATAACTATATTGTAGAAATTCTTCATAGCCATGAGTTAAACTATTACTTAATAAAAAAGTAGATTTTAATTTAGCATCAAAAGATGACTAATAAAAATTTGTAAACATAATATCATTAATTTTAGAAGATGAGTTAATCCCTACAAAATATAAATTATATGTTTCGATATTTAAAAAAGACATTAATTTATTATATAAATCTATTATTGTTTTTTGAGATAAATTGTTATCATATGGAATAAAAATATCCGCCAATCCTTTTTTATATTTTATATCAAAATATTCTTTTTCTCTAGTATTTAATTTATTATAAAAGAAATCATCTCGATAACAAACTAAATGCTCATTATTTTCTAAATATAATATTTTGTAATCTGCATAATTTTCAACAAATATTTGTTTTAAATTAATTGTTTGATATTTTTTTGTTAATAAACTTTTTTTTGCCCATAATATACTACTATCACTGTTATGTTGATTAACTACACACGCTTTACAAATGTTATGAGGTTTTTCGCAAAAATTAATTATTTCTTGCTCATCAGATAAAGTATTTAAATCTAATAAATCATTTTTATCTACATCTTTATTATTATTTAAATATCCAACTTCTCCACAACAAACTAAAATTTTATTACGATAAATTGTAATTAAATTATTATACTTTGTAAGTGTCCCATGGCATGTTGTATTAAACTAATCATTAATAATTTTTTCTGAAACATCTGTTTTATCATCATATTTATAATTAGTTTTAATAAAATATAAGTGACTAAACTAATAAAATAATTTAGCATCTATTTCTTTAAAACGTTTATCTTGTTTTTTATATTCTTCTAAATTATTAATAGAAGGATATAATGAAGTAACAATATTAATATTTAAATTTTTAGTTAAATCTATAATGTCTGCATCAGATATTTTATTTAATAATAATCCATTTGTGAAAATACATAATTCTGTATATGGAAAAAAATCTCTTATAGTTTTACAAATCTATAAAATTAATGGATGCATAAATGGATCTCCACCTGATAAAAAAATTGTTCTTAAAGATGGAAGTTTTTGTTTCATTAAACTAAGAGTATGCTATAACTCCTTAATTGTAATAAAATATGGATCTGGATTTAAATCACATGCATATACACAATATGCGCAATTTAAATTACACTAATTAGTTAAAATTAATATTGCATCTAATTCCATTCCTATTCCTTCTTTCTATTAATTAAAAATTCAATATTCTCCAATTCACTTATTTTCTTTACATCTAATATATAATGTTTAGTAAGTCTACTATTATTAAAAAAATTTTTTTCTCCTAAATATAAACTTTTACCTTTTAAAAAATAAGTGTTTAATTGAGATGATTCAAAAATTTCAAACCATTTCTTTTGGCTTTCTTTATCATCATCAATAGAAACAAAATATAAATTAAATTTTTCTATATTCTACTATTTAGATAATAAATTTTTTAATTTTAAAATTTCATTTTCTTTTAAACTTTCGTTAGAGAATGGAATATATATATCTAAAAAACCAGTTAAAAATCTATTTAATATTGAATTAAATTCCTATATAGATGTAGAGTCCTAAATATTTTTATGGAAAAAAGGTATCTATAAAAATCCACCTAAATCATATACATAGTCTATTAATTGTTCATATTTATCATAATGATTAACATATAAATCAGATAGAGATAAAATATTATCTTGTAAAAACAGATTTTTAATCTAATCAAAATTTTTAATTTGATTTATTTCAATACAAGGAAAACTATTATCTATTGTAATAATTTTATGCTGCATATACCATATAGGCTCATATAAGGCATATAATTTATTATTAGTAATTAATAATTGTTTTTTGTCATAGTTTTGCGGATATCGTGTAGCAGTAAATTTATTAAAATAAATATGTTCATGGGTCCAATACATATCTATATTTAATTTGCTAAAACGTTTAACTATTTTTTCATAATTTTTTAAATAAGCTATAATTGGATAAGTATAAAAAGAAAAAACAATATTATTTTTTTTAGTTAAATTAATTAACTAATGATCTTTTATGGTATTCATTAAAATTCCATTAGTATGAATACATATACTCGCTGTTGGAAATTCTTTTCTTGCAATCTCACAGATCTATTCTAATTGTTTATGTAAAAGAGGTTCACCGCCACCAAAATGTAATTCAATTTCATTAGAAAATATATTTTTTAAAACTTTCATATGATTACTAAAAGTTTCTAAATCAACATAATTTTCTGCCTAAAATTTTTCACAGTTTTCTTTACAACCATAGCATCTTATATTTTTATTTGTTGTTATAACATAAGTAATTTGCTACATTATTTATTCTCCTTAAGTTTTTACCCTTGAATTAATTCAAGGGTAAAATTATTCTTCGTTACATAATTCATTTAATTCTTTTTTACTTATAAATAAATTATTATTATCAAATAAATTTTCTTTAGATAATAAATCATAATTTAATATTAATAATTTATTTTCTAAAAAGCTAATGTTTGAAAATATTTTTAATCCTTCTTCTATACTATTGGCTTTTAAAAACCAAAAAGAAAGTTTTGTATCGTTTAATGGAATGAAATTGTGATATACAATATTCTCCGCTTCCAAGCCAGCGTTTATGCTTATAAAATATATATTACATTTTTCAATATCTTTTTGTTGATAAATTAATTCTTTACATTTTATAATATTATAATTATGATCAAAAGGAATAAAAATATCTAATTTTCCATCTGTAAATCTTTTTTTAAAATGATTTACTGGATCACAAGCAGAATGTTCCATTTTATTTTCTTTAGATAAAAAATATTCATTCTATAAACACTCTTGAATATCTCCAAAAGTATGTAATAATTTATAATACATTTCTTAGTTATTTATATATAAATCTAATAAAGAAACTTTATATTCACTTGAAACTTCTGATTGCTGATGCCAAAAATGAAGAGGTTGCCCTAAAGTTATATTTGTAGAACAATATTTACAACAATTATAACTATGATTGCCAAAATGCAATAATTCTTCATAAGAAGGTAAGTCATACATAGAAAATGAATCTGCTTCATCTTGCGGCAAATTAATTGCTGAATAATCAGGAGATATACAACAATTATAAATTCTATTTTTAAAGATTACGAAGGTATGGAACTATTTACTTTTTTCACAAGTATAATAAAAATCCTCTGGATCATTTGTTCCATCAAAATTATAATTATATTTTCCAAAATATGGTCTAATTCCTTTTATTTCAATAGCAATATTTGGATAAAACTATTTACACTTTTCTTCAAAACTTTTAACTTTATTAATATATTGAATTTTAGGATATAGAGTAATTGCAAAAGATACATTATATTTAGATAAAAATTCTAAATCTTTATCTGAAAATTTATCTAATAAAGTACCATTTGTAATTATTTGTAAAAAACAATCTGGAATTTGTCGAAATAATTCTTTACATAATTCCATAAAATTAGGGTGTAAAGTTGGTTCTCCTCCACAAAAAGATACAAAAGAAACAGGAACTTTATTTACTAAATTAGATAGCTATATTTTAAATTCATCTAATGTAATGTAATATGGTTCTCTTAAACCACAAAATACAGAACAATTAGTACAATTTAAATTACAAACGCTAGTAATATCAAAAAGAAATTCATGTGATAATTGTTTCTATTCTGAAATATCATTAAATTTTAAAAATATATCTTTAATAATTTTTGCACGAGGATCATTCATCTATTAAGTCCCCTTTTATATTTTTTGGGTTTAAATTTAAAGATTTAACTAAATATTCATCATAGTAATAATTAAAATAATCATTTGGGATATCATTTGTTAATCTTTTAAAATACTTATTTTTATAAATATAAAACTAACTAATTTTTGTTTTAATATTTTTTATTAAAGACATAATTTGTTCATTATTAAAAAATGTTTCTTCAATATAAATTATTTTCTAATAATCAATTAAATCGTAATTTGACATATTAGAATAATATGGTATTAAATTATTAATTAAGTTTAAATAATGAATTGCTTGTTTTTCATTTAAAACAATAGTATCGATTTCAGTATTTTCTACTAAAGTATGAAATAAAGAATAAGGATTTTCAAGATGTTTTTCAAACATTGTTACTGCCATTTGAAATTCCTCCTATAATATTTGTATATAAGTTAAAAATATATTCAATATATTCAGGTTTTAATTCAGACATATCTCTTAATCTTTCTAAACTCATAATATCTAAATTATGTAATTTATAAAATAAAAAAGCATATTTAACCTTTTTCATTTCGCATGTCTCTCTCAAAGGGATAATTGGATTTAAACAATAGTTATATGATTCTTTACAACAAAAACCTTTACAAAAAACAATATAAGGACAATTTTCACAATGGGGTGTACTAGATTTTTTTAAATGTACATTCATTGCAATTAATCCTAAATATTTTGGTTCAACCTCTATTATTTTTCCGTTTTTATATTCATATTGACCAATAATCTAATCATCATACTAAAATTTTGGACATAAATTAATTGTTAAATCTTCTAAAAGAATATTTAAAGATTGATAAAAAGGACAAGAACCACGTGAATTCGTATCATTTAATACTCCATTATCTTTTAAAGAAATTAAATTTAATCTATCTTTTAAAAATAGCTCTCTTAAAAACTAAGATTTGTTACCACCTATATCATTATATAATTTATCAATATATTTATTTAAAAATTCAATATATTCATTAATTTTGTATTCAGTCCAATTAACATTGTCCTCTTCATATAAATATAATATAGAATAAAAATTATCATATAGTATATCAAAAATTTCAGAAAAATATACAAAGTTATTTGGATTAATTCTAACTTTTAAAACAGAAGTATAACTTAATAGAAAATCTTTTATTTGTAATAAATATTCTATATCAACAATATCAATAAGCATTGTTTCAAAAGATAATTTTATCTAAATTCCGATATCATTAAATTTATTAATCATATCAATAAACCAATTCTTTTTTTCTCCTAAACAATGTATAGCGTTAAAAGACATTTCAATCGCACGAGGTTTAATATAACTATTCTAAAATTTTTGAATAAAGACATCAATAATTTTATCTCTATTTTCTAAGTCTGTGATCCAAAGATCATCTTTAATTTTAATATCGCATTTAAAATCTTTTTCAATATAAAAATTTAATAAAGCATTTAAATTTAAAATAATTTGTTCTGGATTAGATTCTGGTAAAGGAAAATTAGGAATTAAATTACTATTATTAAACCTATGATTGTAATAAAAAGTTAAACATAAACTTTTTTTTCCTCTTATAAAATGATAATAATAATTTCTGTCTACAATATCATTAATTAAAATTTTATCCTAATATTTATAATCCATTTTTTTCCTCCCATTGTAATCCAAATTTTAAAGTATTTTTACAAGTATTAAAACAATATTCAGTAGAACCATTAAACCATCTTCTAAATTGATTAATATCGGCAATATAAAAATTATGATAACAATTAATATTTTCTCTATAACATTCAGCTGTCAAAAAAGCGCCAAGATAATGATTTAAGAGTAAATCTTGATCTATAATATAATTTGGATCAATCTAATATGATAAAGCCATTTCTCTAGCCATATTTAAATTTAAATTAATATATGTAGAATGAGTTCCTAGATATCCGCCACCTCGAACATACCAGTCATGATCCTTAATTTTTTTCAATTCTTTTTCTTCTAATGGATTATAAAAACAATTTTCTCTAATAATAGTACTTTTATAATCCCAAAAATTATTCTATTTTAAATATTCATTTTTAAACTCATCTAAATTCTAAAAGAATAAACATGGACATTGCGCAATAGTCCCATCTGGCATTAATGTAATACTAAATTCATTTGATTCTATACATTCATGATTTCTATTGGAATAACAAGTAATTCCAGTGGTATCATGATAAAAATTAGCATTTGAAGTTTTATCTCTAGCATATGCTTTTTCCTAATATTCACAAATATCAAATAATCTTATAATTTTTTCTATCTCCATAGCTTCTTCTGAAGTGGTAGTCTAAGAGATTGCAATTCTAGGATAAAAACTTTTAGTTTGAATACGAATAATACATTTTTCTTCAACCTCTTCTGCTCTTTTATCTAAATATATAGCAAAATCATCATAATTTTTTCTAAATTATTTAATTTTCTCATAAGTATTTAAATTTATAATAATTAATTCATAAGAAGAACAGGGACAAATGATAAGCTATATTTCAATATAATTTATTTTTTATTTAGTTTTAAAATA
>JAEIGA010015539.1_pt1 | contig 11583 bp, 8 predicted proteins | sample 9270691 | NCBI WGS metagenome assembly JAEIGA01 (sample SAMN17057246, study PRJNA624740) | gut metagenome | biome: biome; isolation source: fecal sample | host: Bos grunniens | place: China: Xizang | collected 2019
CAATCACAGAAAGAAACCCACGCCATTATGGATTCGCTTCTCGCTGACATCCGCACCGATTTCGCATGCCCTCTGGCAGCGTCTTACGTCGGGAGCTCTGACCGGCGTACCGATGGCCTGGGCGCAACGTTTCTTTTCTGTATTTTTATTATACCATATAGTCTACTTGATCTCAAGAACTATTAACTCGTTCTTGCAAAAGTTTACACTCCGTTCATTCCCAGCGGTTTAACTTTGCGCAAATCTACCAGCTTACGAAATACATTATTCTCAGAATGCGCATTTCTCCCAGAATACGTATTCTGCAACAAAATGCGCATTCTATATTTCCCAGCAAAAATCGTGCGAATCTATAAATAATTTCTTGAAGTTATCATTGCTGTCTGCTATAATGTTATACAACGCTGTCGAGTGTTGTTGCATATCGGCAGAAAGAATAGAACCACCAAAAGCTCTGCCGAACGCAGAGCTTTTATTTGTTATACCGGAGGGAATACATATGGCAGTCAGTTATAAGAAACTCTGGAAACTCCTTATCGATAAAGACATTAAGAAGAAGGATCTCAGTTCCATGGCTGGTGTCAGTCCTGCTACTATCACTAAGATGGGAAAGAATGGGCATGTTACCACCGAAGTCTTGTTGAAGATCTGCACGGCCTTAGACTGTGGTGTAGATGATATTATGGAGATTGTTCCAGAACGTTGAAGATATTCAGGCTGTTTTATCGGACATTTTCCATGTTACTATCACATAAAGAAGCGACATATTTTCTCTCATATCGAGATTTCTGGAGTTGGTTTTAGTATGAAGAAAACCAAAGAACAAATAAGTTATAACATGCGCCGTGTCAAAAATAAGAACTCCGCTATTGAGCTGGCTCTACGGAGAGAGCTATGGAGTCGTGGCTTACGATATAGAAAAAATGTAAAGACAGTCTTTGGTAAACCCGACATTGCGTTTATCGGCAAAAAAATCGCCGTATTTTGCGATAGCGAGTTTTGGCATGGGTATGCCTGGGAAATCACTCAGGACGAGTTTCAATCCAGACGCGATTTTTGGATTCCGAAAATTGAGCGAAATATGCAAAGAGACAGAGAAGTAAACGAAAAGCTCCGTAGTGAAGGGTGGATTGTTCTTCGTTTTTGGGGAAAAGAGATAAAACGTGATGTCGGCGCTTGCGCAGACATCATTCAGAGGGAATGGGAGGAAAGATAATGGGAATGCATGAGTGTCGCGCATGGATTTGGCAACAATACGAGGCCTGCCATAGCTGGGACGAGATTAAGCGTCTTTGCGTTGATGATTCTGAGTTTGAAGATGAATTCGAAAGACTGAAGCTGGACGATGTTATTCCTGAAGATATGTCGGTCGAAGATTGGTATTTACTTATTGACAAAGAACGCAAAGAAAACATTATCATTAATCGTTATGGTTTGGATAATGGTGTTCCTACCGATAGACTTTTTACCCTAAAAGGCCCCAGCTCTTCTTGGGTGCAATATGACTTTTATCAACGGGGCTTAGGACCTGACGGCGTTGCTAAGATATCTGGACCGTCAATGGATGTTCTCTTTGCTAACTGCAACTGGCTGGTTGAACATTTGAGATCTTCCACAGAACAAGGAAAACCTAACAAAGGTCTTGTCATGGGTAGTGTCCAATCTGGTAAGACTGCAAATATGATCGGTTTGGCAACTATGGCTGCAGATCGTGGATATAACTTTATCATTGTCCTTTCAGGAACTATTGATAATCTTAGAGTGCAAACACGTGACCGATTTGCTGATGATTTAGGGAAATGCAATTCCGAAGGTGTCGTATGGCACATGCTTGATTACTCTTCTACAGAAAACTGCATGGAGGATCTTTTCCTTAAGGAGAGGATTTTTGCCGATGACCTTAAATTGACCGATGCATGGGAAGAAAACGCTCCGCGCCATCAAGCTCGCTACGTGACTGTATGCTTGAAACAAGCCAAACGCTTAGAACGTCTGATCAAGTGGCTGTACAGCTGTCCGGAGCAAGCTAAGAAACTTCGCCTCTTAATCATCGATGACGAGGCGGATCAGGCCAGTGTTAATACAAAACCTATCCACGATGACGAAACGGAAGAAGATGTGGCCGAACGTACAATTATTAACAACTTAATTGTTAATCTTGTCCACGGTAAAAAACACGATGGCTCTGTACCAAGTACGCCCTTCCATTCTGTCAATTACCTGAGTTTTACTGCTACACCTTATGCAAATGTTCTGAATGAAGAAAAAGGCTTGTATCCTTCCGATTTCATATATAGCCTTCCTGAAGCGAAAGGATATTTTGGTGCCAAAGCAATTTTCGGAAGTCACTCTGATGAGAACTATCCGGGAATGAATGTTGTTCGTACCATTTCCAACAACGAGCTTCTTCACATAAAAGGCATCAACTCCGGTAACAAAAAGGAGTTGCCCACGCAGTTTCAGCAGTCCATCGGCTGGTTCCTGTGTTCTGCTGCTATACTTCGTACCAGGTTTGATCGTCAATGTGGTCCTACATATAAAAAGCCTATAAGTATGCTTATTCACACCACCGCCAGAAATACCGACCATTTTTATGAGTATAAAGTGCTGCGTGATTGGCTCTCTGATCATTCTTCTGTACTAGGAGTTTGCCGCATGGCTTACGAAGCAGAAAAAGGTAAATTCTTAAAGAAAGACCTAGCTCACGCCTATCCCGACTACGAATTTCTGAATGATGTGTTGGAAGACTTCCCTCGTTTCGAGGATATCCAGGATGAGATTTCCGTGCTGATTCAAAATATTGCGAACATTCAGCTTACTGATAAGGAAAACGTCTTTTCGGATAATCAGCTTTACATATGCGTAGACAACTGTAAGGCAAACAAGAATGCAGAAGAAGGGACCACACTCAGGTTAAAGTATCCTACTAAGGAACAGCTTGTGGCTATGTCGAAAGCACCGGTATTCATTGTTATCGGTGGCAACACTCTTTCCCGTGGTTTAACCATAGAGGGACTGTCTTGTACGTATTTCTCTCGCGATTGCAAACAGGCGGATACACTCATGCAGATGGCTCGTTGGTTTGGCTACAGAAAGGGATACGAATTACTTCAAAGAATATGGCTGTCTGAAAGTGCACAAAAACGATTCCGTGTGTTGCAACGTATTGATGAGCAGCTAAAAGCAGAAATTGCGGACTTTGTTGATAAGGGCCTAAAGCCTAAGGATTTTGGTCCTCGTGTTTCTGTAACCGGAGAAGCTCGTTTCAATGTAACATCAAAGAATAAGATGCAAAGCGCTTCCGGTTGTGATTATCACTACCCCGGTTATACATCTGAAACAACAGAATTCTCCGACAACACAATCGTTCTAAAGAGCAATATTAGCCTTACTGAAGCCTTCCTGAACAATCTAGGCACTCCACGTAAATCTGTCTCGGATAAGGATATTGTTTGGGAGAACATTAGTTTTGATTTAATTAAATCCGGTTTTCTGGATCAGTTTGAACATGCTGAGGAAGTTGAAACAGAATCCCAAAAGTCTTTTTATCGTTGGATGTCCGACATGAACGCGGCTGGAAAATACCTCCGCTGGAATGTAGCTGCTGCCGGCGGTGCCAAGACCGGAAAGCCTTGGAAGATTGGAGATCTATCTGTCACTAAAATCAGACGTACGCGTATTAGCAATTTTAGTAACATTGATATCGGCTCTTTGCGCTCCGGTGCGGATGCTTTGTGTGATGCTACAGATCCCAATGCTATTCCATCTACGCGTTCTCAGAAGAAGAATTACAATGCCGCTCGTTGCGATTATGGTCTTGAAGACATCCCTCTTCTTTTACTTTATCGCATTGATAACATGAGTGCACCTACCGAAAAAGAAAAAGGAACGAGAAGTGCACTTGGTACTAAAGTTGATGTTATCGGATATGCAATAATCGTTCCCGGTGAAAAAGTCAGTAGCAACTATGCAAGCGCACTGGCAATCGCAATGAATTGATTTGAGGAGTCAGTATATGCCTGAACTACATTACAAAATATTAGAATCCGGAGGATCTATATTCCACGGAAGCACTATACTGAAATCTATGCAAAATGATAGTGTTCCACCTATTGATCTTCTAGTTCGCGAAGCAATCCAAAATAGTAATGACGCCGCAATCGGTATTGGCGAAAAATATTATTCTGTAAGCTTTAATACTGGTAGTTTCGACGCTTGTTCTTTTAATGCCCTGTTTCCGCAAAATATTCGCAATGAGTTAAATTCGCGTGATCTGCATAATAACTTTATCGAAATCCGTGACACAAAAACTTGTGGTTTGAGCGGAGGAATGACAGCGAAGATCAAATCGAAAGAAAAACATGGCCACTTTGCAAAGCTGGTATACGATTGCGGTATCGAGCAGGAAGAAGAAACGTCTGGCGGCAGCTGGGGATTTGGCAAGAGTGTCTATTACCGCACATCTGCTGTTGGAATTGTTATCTTTTATTCGCGAACAACGGTAAATGAAAAGTTGGAATCCAGGCTAATTATCACTCTTGTGGAAAATGAGCGTGACGAGAAATCCATCCTCGACAAGGAAAATCCCTATGCCGCAGGAAAGGCCTGGTTCGGCGATGAAGATCCTACACCTGGTAGTGATGAAGTTCTGCCCATCGTTGATGAAGCACAAATCGCACAAATCCTAAGTTTCTTCAACTTGCCTGCTTTTGGCAAAGATGAAGCCGGCACTTCCGTTATCATCCCTTATATCAACAAACAGGAACTGCTCAGCAGTATTCTGCCTAAGGATACAGAGGATGCAGACGAAGATGGCAATATTGGTCGATTAATCAGTGCTGACAATCGGGCATCCTATACTTGGGCAAACGATTTCGAGGAGTACCTGCGTTTGTGTATTCAGAAATGGTATGCGCCCAAGCTCCAGAACACCGATCTGCTTTCATTAAAAGCAAAATTCTTAAAAGCTTCTGTTAATGGAACAACATTGCGTAACGATAACCTTGCGGCAGATTATAAAGCTCACATGCGCCCATTCTTCAGAGCTGTACAGGAGCTATATACCGCTGCTTATGCCGCAGCCTCTGGATATGATAATTTCAAACCTAAAAAATCCACTTTCCCCGGAATAACAACCAGACCTGTTGTTGTCCGCAACTATTGTGCTGGTGGCGAAAGAATCGGATATGTGGCAATTCTGAAAATCCAGAAGCAGTCTATTGATCAAGGTGGAACTGATCCCTATGCTTTTTTGCGGAAATTTACGCCTGCTGAACGAAAAAGCTCTGTCATTTTCATGTATACACGTGAACCTGGCATGGTCATTGACTACGTGACTTCAGGAGACTGGGTTTCCGGAATCCCAAATGAAGATTCCGATGACCACTACTTGTTAGCATTTTTTGTTCCCGGAACAGAAAAGAAAATGAAAAACGCAAGTCACATTTTGCCCAAATTCCGTGGAGAAAGATTGGGTAAATATTTAAAATCGTGCGAAGTTTCCGATCATATGGCTTGGAAAGATCGTGACGGAATGTGGTTAGTCGAACGATTAAAAGCTAATGTACAACGGGCAGTCAAGGAAGTCATTGCTCCTCAACCACCATCTGCCGGTTCAGATGACAATTGCAAATTGGCTGTAAGTTTGGGACGAACCCTACTCTCCAATTTGACCAAAAAAGGAGGCACCGGGTCCAAGACGCCTCCTGGAGAACCCGGTGGCAAGCTGTATAAAGACTTTGTATTTAAAATCAGCAGCACACGCTTTTTACCAGGCGGAGAAATGGCTATTGCTTTTGAAACCTCTATTCCCAGCTCGCTCAAAAGCTTCATTATTAGTATCAACGTCGAAGCAGAAAACCGTTGGTTGTCACCTCAAAAATGGGAGAAAAATATCGGAATTACATTCCCGTTCGCATTTTCAAACCAACAGCCAGGCGAGCCTAATAGCAAGCTTTCTCTGACTCGGGTTGCGAAAACACATTTGCAAGTAACTACTGCTGCTTATGGTGAGCTCCACAAGGGAGAATTATTAATCAGTGCAACCGATCGAAAGTACCGCTTTAAGTTAGTTACACTAAAGGAGACGGAGGATAAGAACGATGGAAAATAATATTCGATTTTATCCGCACATTACAGAAGATAGCTGTGCCTCTTTTGGTATTGAAGTAAAAGAGTATATCCTTTCATATTATGAAAATGACATCGATACAATTCTGCCTTATATGCAAAGTCCCGGTATTATTAGTATTGACACCAACACTGCACGATCCTGGAAAGTAGTAAACGGACTCCGCATTCGAAAAAGTGTCGTGATTAAGAACCCCGCATTGTTAAAAGGCGAGAACGGTGTTATCCCAAAGAATGCCGATTTTGAACTTCTGCTCATTTGGAAGAACAAAGCTTTTACGCAGGCTGGTTGTATTTTGCCCGTTACCAAAATCGTTTCCGAGGGATCCTCAGAAACACAATACGATTTCGACTATTACTTTGAAAAAGGCGCTGTAGGCGGAAATATCGAACTCACACTTACTCTAATGATCAGCAAGGCAGCAGAATACGTTGAAGAGGAAGAGCAGATTTTGATGAATGATCCCGGTGTCTCCGTGGGAGAAGTCGAATCAGTGATTATTAACACCGATGACAACGTGAATGAATTTCCCATTAACGACAGTATTGAAGATGCAAGCAAACCTATGTGGTGGCTTGATATCAGCTGGGACGACCCAAGAACAGATGACTTTATTCCGGAGAACCTGTGTATTTACCTAAATAAAGCGTTTCCTTCATGCCCAATTGATAACGGAAAGATTCGCAACAAAGAAATGCTTGTGGATATTCTTTCCACTGCATACTTGATGATTATTGAAAAAATCAAGTCTAACGATGAGTTCTTTATCGGTGTTTCCCAAGACAGCAGCAGCGCTGGTAGCATAGGCTTTGTAATCAATCGCTTTGTTAACCAATGCAGCGGCCTGGTATGGGAACAAGAACCAGAGGAGATGCTGAAGCACATACAGTCGTATTTTGTAAGTGTTTTCAAGGAGTTATAATATGAATGTACAGCAATTAAAGACTCTCAAGAAAGATCGTGCTCAAGAACTGGTCACTCAATATGAACAGGAATACGATTATCGTTTTGATGCATGGTCTCGCTATGAAGTTGAGGTTCCGGCGGAGTATTCCGATTTTAGAAACACTTTACTAACTGCCTTTCAAAATGCCACAGCAGAGTGTGGAGGTAGGCACGATAAATATTTGGTTGACCTGATGGTTGGTCTGGAATTGTATGGGCAGCTTCTTCCAGAAAACGGATTTACAAACGACAAGGCAAATAATGATGGTATTTGGAGATACATTTCCGTGATGGTTATGCCAGATATTACACATATGCGATATCCAAAGCCTGAAGATGCTGTTCGCGATGCCGGTGGTCTACTAAATCATAAACGATTCTATGCAGCAACACGTCGTATTTGGTTGAAATCTCTTTGGTGGTACATACATTTAAGCTGGCAAGGCAATCGGGAAGCCACATACAACATATTAAAAGATAACGGTATTGATGATATCAACAAGTTAATTGAAACACCTGGAAAAGGGTATCGTCTGGAATTGTATCGCAAGTTAATGTATGTATATGGCACTCGAGTTCCAAAGGAACTGAAGGCAAGCAAATACGATTTCTTCGCGAAAATGACCCAGTTAAATAACGCTAAATGTGTATCTATTGAACCGTCCTTTTACAGCGGCGGTATCGATAAATATGCTGTAGACTTGGTCGAAGAAATCCTCAAAAGTGGAGAAATAAATCATGATTGATATTATTCGGCACGAATGGAATATGATCCTGTACAGCGGTTCCATGCGAAAAATCAAGCCTGTATGTCGCACCGGTTTTAATGCATGGGCAGCCAAGTGGTCTGACGGATATTATGGTGTTGTTATCCCCTGCAACGAAGATACAGCCGTAGATGAGAATTTTGCTAAGGTCAAATTTGTTAGTGAAAAAATCACAATCAACGACAAGTGTATCAACACCCTTTCCCTAAGGACAAGCGATCCCGAAATCGAATCCGTTTTTGCTGCGCTCTGTGCAACATTCATCAATCCCGGAAATGACGGCGATGTGCGCAAGGAACTGGTTGCGCATCCGCTTTCTTGGTGGAAAGAATGGAAGGCTATGATTGGCAACAAGAACATTGACGAGATGGTGTATGATGTCATTGGCGAGTTGTATGTTTTCAAAACACTTCTTGCTCAAGGTCAGAACCCTACATGGCAAGGGCCAACCGGTGCTACATATGACATTGAAACTGGCAATCTATTTATTGAGGTCAAATCGACTATTGTACGCGATCGTAAGCAAATAACTGCCAGTAACTCGTCACAATTTGATCCTAAAGACAAATTGCTTGATCTAGTATTCTGCCAGTTTGAACCTAGTGTAAGCAACGGACTTTCCATTAATTCACTCGCAAAGGCAATCAAAATGATAGATCCACACAAAGCAAATGATGTCGAAGAAAAATTGCTCGCTCGTGGTTTTGGAAAAAACAAAAGTGCACGTAACATGACGTTCACATTACATGCCGCTTCTAGGTATCATATTGATGATAAATTTCCTAAAATCACGAAAGCGTCTTTTGTGGGAGGAGAGTTCCCACATGGTATTGACAAAATATCATATACAATTAACTTGAGCGGCTTGGAATGCGAAAAATTTGAATAACAGGAAGAAGTAGACATGATATATAAGACAATCGACCTATGCGCCGGTATAGGTGGAATTCGACGAGGATTTGAGTTAACAGGACAATTCGCAAATGTACTCTCAGCCGAAATCGATGAGTGTGCATGCAAAACCTACGAACATCTTTTTGGTGAAAACCCTAAAAACGATCTAACCTCCGAGAAATTCAAAGAACTTGCCGTAAAAACTGAATATGATGTTCTTCTGGCAGGTTTCCCTTGTCAGACATTTAGCCGTGCTGGTCAGAAGCTCGGTTTTCGTGATACAACGAAGGGTACGATTTTCTTCGATATTGCAGATATTATTTCTCGCACAAATCCTCGAGCCGTATTTCTTGAAAATGTAGAAAATCTCGTTTCGCATGACAAGGGCGAAACGCTCAAACGGATCGTCACAATATTAGAAGATGAACTCCAGTACCGTATCATTGGCGTAACCATGGACGAGGACGGTAAATATGCTTATTCCGGAAAGTCATTCATTAGGAACTCCAGAAATTTTGGTCTCCCTCAAAATCGGCCGCGCGTATACATTATGGCATTCAGCAAGAAGATATACGGCGATGCAGTAAAAGTACTTACAGAAGATCTGCCGTTCTTCGGAAGAAAAGTGATTGCAGAGGATCTCCACAGTATCATCGAACCTGAAGTAGATGATGTCTACTATATGGCACGTGGCTATTGGGAAACGTTGAAGAAGCACAAAGTCCGCGAGAAGGCCAAAGGACACGGTTTTGGTTATGTAATTGTTAATGAACCGGGAATTGAGCATCCTGTTGCCAGCACAATTCTTGCTACCGGTGGTTCTGGCAAGGAGAGAAATCTGATCCGACAGCACAAAGACGGTGTGGCAGGAAAGACACTTCCCACTAAGAAAACAGAACTGAACAGCGAAGGAATTCGCGTTATGACGCCCACTGAGTGGGGACGCCTTCAGGGCTTTATTGGTTATGCGTTTTTGGACAAAGAAGGCAATGAAACGTTTAGCTTCCCCGATGAAACGACACGCACGCAGCAGTACAAGCAATTCGGCAACTCCGTTACGATTCCAGTAATTGAAGAGATGGCACATTTCATGTTATCCTGCTTCGATAAAATGGAAAACTGCCATGAAGACGTCATCCTTAGCATTGCTCGAGAAAAGGATGTGTTCAACAAACGAGATGTTATTGAAGCACTTCATATTTCAGTCAATCACGCCAGTTATTTACTCAGAAAGCTCACCCAAGCTGGTGCAATCGAAATTGTACATCGTGGCCGATATTCGAAATACAGGATTAAGGAGAGCGACTAATGGAGAGAAAAATGCTTCAGCTCCGTAATACCGTTGAGAAGTTAATGCGCGAATACAACACTGTATATAGTCATGTGCGTGCAAATAATGATTGGAAGAATCCCTTTCGTAATATCGTCAGCAATGAACTTCCACATCTTCTGCAGCAATGTGCAGAAATAGGAACGCCATACAAAGTGGTCGGAAGCTATGGCAAGGGACGCTGGACAGCTGTACCATGGATTGCAGTGTTTGATAGCAGACTCACCACTTCTGCTCAAAAAGGCGTCTACATAGTATACCTTCTTAATAAAGATACTCAGGAGCTGTATCTTACTTTTGAAATTGCTGCGACAGAGGCAATGAATGTTCGTCAGAATCCCGATGGTTCCGTTGCATTTACTGGTGTTGTTGGCAATAACGATCCTGAATTAACAGCCAAGTTGCAGAGAAAAGCTGATGAAATCAGGAAAGCTATCCCCGATGATTATTTCAGTAAGGATACGTTAATAAACAGCGGTGCAGTTGGATACGATTCCGGTGCAATCTACTATAAAAAGTACACTTTACAAAATCTCCCTGCAGGAGAACAGCTTATTAATGATCTCAACAAAATGATGGATATCTACAAACACTATCACGAATGGAGTATGGTTCCAGAAGAAATGTGGTGGCCATCCTTAACGGAATACAACCCCAAGATATCCAAAGAGATGTGGATAGCTTTGTTAAACAGCCCAGATGTTCTGGGCGAAAACATTCGCAAGATGTTCGCTGCGATGTATGAGCAAGGTGGCGCAGCCAGTTGTGCACAGTTGGCTGAACAATATGGCAAAACTGCAAATCACTATATCATGACTGCTGTGCATGCAGCGGAGAATGTTGTTAAAGCAACGGGTTGTCCGCTCATGCAGGAAAATGAAAACTCCAAGTTATGGCCTGTCTTCTTTGTTGGGCGCAACGAGGCTAAAACCGATCGCTATATTTGGAAAATCCGTGACGAGTTATTTGCGGCGCTGGACGAGTATGGAATTGAAAAGTATTTGAAGCAATATACCGTCACCGGAAAATTTGACTCTTGGGAAATCCTTGATGAAAACATTGCCATCAAGCATTGTGATAAGTCCTTTTTTGATTACAGAGGTTCCGGTGTTCCCAAGGGCATTTGCTGGTTCTTCGGCGCTGAAGATATGGATCTCGGCGAGACCAGAACTGTCAGACTGATTTACAATGGTGTACCATACCAGGGAAGCATCAAGAATGAGTCTACCGATCGCCGCCGTGTTCGCATTTTCTGGAGCACAGAACTGGGAAACCTGCTCAATGCTTACAATGGCCCGGACGCAACTGCGACATTTACGAAGATTACAGCTGATACCTATGAAGTATCCATGAAAGGTGGTGAGAAGGAAATGACAATCAAAGAAAAAGTGGCAGCAATCAAGTCGTATATTGCTGCAAGAGGCTTTAACTATGAAGGCGATTTGATTGAGAATTTCTATCTCAGCCTCAAATCCAAGCCCTTTGTAATTCTTGCCGGCACTTCCGGTACCGGTAAA
>JAEIGA010015540.1_pt1 | contig 11582 bp, 9 predicted proteins | sample 9270691 | NCBI WGS metagenome assembly JAEIGA01 (sample SAMN17057246, study PRJNA624740) | gut metagenome | biome: biome; isolation source: fecal sample | host: Bos grunniens | place: China: Xizang | collected 2019
GATACTGTCTATGTTAATAAGAACAAGCGCATGACAGTTACCAGACACTATACTGTTACATCATTTGATTCTGCTTTTTATTATATACCTCCTTTTAAGGTGTATGTAGATTCTGTTCCATATAATTCAGATGGTTTGGCTTTAGCTTTCTTTATGTTCGATTTGGAGAGTAGTGAGCCGGATGCATTTATTGGCCCTAAGGATATTATACAGATGCCTTTAAAGTGGCAGGATATAAAAATTTCTGTCTTTAGCGGTCTGGCTCTGGTTCTGCTGGTTGTATTGGCTATATTCTTAATCAAAAGATACAGAGACAATAAGCCTATTATCCGTATTGTTAAAGTTGAGCCAAAAATTCCTGCTCATATTAAGGCTTTGAACGGTATTGAGAATATTAAGGGCAATAAATTGTCTTACGGAGACGATGCAAAGGCTTATTACACAGATCTTACCGATATAATTCGTGAATATATTAACGAAAGATTTGGATTTTATGCTACAGAGATGACCTCTTCTGAAATTTATAACGAATTGTTAAAGCATAAGGAGAAGGAGTCTTTGCAGGAGTTGATGGAGTTGTTGCAGATGGCCGATTTGGTTAAGTTTGCCAAATTCAAGCCTATGCTGAACGAAAATGACAGGAATCTGCTTAGTGCTGTTGATTTTGTAAACGATACTATGGTAGAACCTGATGAAGAGGATAAACAGCCTAAAGAAGAGAAGGTTGTTGTTGAGGAGAAACGCAGTAAGGGTGCAAGAATGGCATTGATGGCAGTTATTGTACTGACATTGCTGCTGGCACTGGGAACTTTGTATATAGTAATTAGTCAGTTATATTACTTATTCTTTTAAACTATGACTTTTGCAAATAATATATATCTGCTTTTGTTACTGTTAGTTATACCATTTGTTGTGTGGTATATTCTAAAGGGAAGAAAGAGCAATCCAACGCTTAGCGTACCTACTATAGGTATATATAAGGATGTGCAAAAAAGTTATAAGTATTACCTGATACATCTGCCTTTTATACTTAAAATGGTGGCATTTGTTATGCTTGTGCTTATTTTGGCACGTCCGCAGACTACCGATAAGTGGGAGGATTCAGAGATAGAGGGTATAGACATTATGCTGTGTGTGGATATATCTACCAGTATGTTGGCAGAAGATTTAAAGCCTAATCGTCTGGAAGCTGCAAAAAGTGTGGCTGCTGAATTTATAAATGGCAGACCTAACGACAATATTGGTCTGACTGTTTTTGCCGGTGAAGCTTATACTCAGTGTCCTATGACCATTGATCATGCTATGTTGCTTAATCTGTTTAATAGTGTTAGTAGTGATATAGTACTTTCCGGTGCTGTAGAAGATGGTACAGCTATAGGTATGGGACTTGCAAATGCCATTAGCAGATTAAAGGATAGCAAGGCTAAATCGAAGGTGATTATTTTGCTTACTGATGGCTCTAATAACAGGGGTGAGATTTCTCCTTTGACTGCTGCAGAGATGGCAAAGACCTTTGGCATAAGGGTTTATACAATTGGTGTGGGTTCTAACGGTACAGCTCCATATCCTATGCAGACATACGGTGGTTCTGTTCAGTATGTGAATGTACCTGTAGAGATAGACGAAGATATGTTGAGAGATATAGCAATCAATACAAATGGTATTTATTACAGAGCAGACAGCAATAGCCGTCTGTTGGAGATTTACCAGGAGATTGATAAGCTGGAAAAGACCAAACTTCAGGTTAAAGAGTTTAGTAGAAACAACGAAGCTTTTGAACCTTTTGCCTGGGTTCTTTTAATTGCGTTATTGCTATCTATAATATTGAAACAGACTGTTTTAAGGACTATTCCTTAAAGTGTAATTGTAGTGATTATGTTTAGATTTGCACATCCAGAATATCTATATTTGCTGTTGGTTCTGCCATTATTGGTGGTACTGCATATTGTTTCCGGAATTATCAGGAACAGACGTCTGAAGAGTTATGGCGATAAAGAACTTGTAGAGATTTTAATGCCTAATCATTCTCTGTTTAGACAGAACCTGAAATTCTGGCTATTGTTCTGTGTCTTTGGATTAAGTTGTTTTGTTATAGCAAGGCCGCAGTTTGGTTCAAAGCAGGAAACTGTTACAAGAACCGGTATTGAAACTATTATTGCTATGGATATTTCCAATTCTATGTTGGCTGATGATGTTCAACCCAATAGATTGGAGAAATCAAAGCGTATTGTTTCAAACCTGGTGGATCAGTTTCAAGACGATAAGGTGGGGCTTATACTGTTTGCCGGCGATGCATACGTGCAGTTGCCTATTACAAATGACTATATATCGGCAAAGGTGTTTTTAAATAGTATAACTCCTTCATTGATAGCTCGTCAGGGTACTAATATTAAAGATGCTGTAGATTTGGCTACACGTAGTTTTACACCTAATGATGGAGTGGGTAAGGCTATCATTCTTATTACAGATGGTGAAAACCACGAAGCAGGTGCTGTTGAAGCGGTTAAAGCGGCAGCAGACAAAGGCTATCTGGTTTATGTGTTGGGTGTGGGTTCTCCTTCCGGTTCTCCAATACCCGGTGAAAGAGCAAATGAATTCAGAAAAGATAAAGATGGTAATGTGGTAGTTACCAAACTGAACGAAGCTATGTGCAGGGAATTGGCTGCTGCCGGTAATGGCGCATATTTCTATGTGGATAATACAAATGCTGCAGAAAAGGCTCTTAAGCAAGAACTTGATAAATTGGCAAAAAGCGATGTGGAGACTACAGTATATACAGATTTTGATGAGCAGTTCCAGATAGTTGCCTGGATGGCATTGATTCTGCTCTTATTGGAATTGTTTATATCTGAAGGTAAGAATGCCAAACTGAAGAATGTGAAACTGTTCAATATTGAGAAAGAGAAATGAAACGATATATTCTTATAGTATCTATGCTTTTACTTTCGGTATCGTTGTTTGCTCAACGTACTGATAGAGAGTATGTTCGTAAGGGTAATAATCTATACGAAGATAGTCTGTATATTAAAGCAGAAGAGAATTATCTAAAGGCTATAGATTTAAATTCATCATCGGCAGAGGCTATGTTTAATTTGGGTAATGCCTATATTGCTCAACAGAAAGGACAAGAGGCATTAAAGCAATTTCAGAATGCTGCAACTCTGTTTGAGGTGGAGAAAGAGCGTTTAATGCACGATGAAAAGGCTACCGAAAAAGACCTGAATGATTGTAAAGAGAATTTGGCAAGGACATATCATAATGCGGGTGTTCTGTTTCATAGTAACAGTGATTATCAGAATGCTATAGCTGCATATAAAGAGGCTTTGCGCAATAATCCTGCCGATCATGAGACCAGATATAACCTTATTCATGCTTTGGAACAGTTGAAACAACAGCAAGAGCAACAGCAGAATGAGGAGAATCAACAAGATAATCAGGAGCAGCAACAGGAGCAACAGCAACAGGAGCAGCAAAATGAGCAAGAGCAACAAAATGAGCAGGAGCAACAGCAACAACAACAGCAACAACAAGAGGAACAGATGTCCAAAGAGAATGCTGAACAGTTGCTTGATGCTGCTATGCAGGATGAAAAAGAGTTGCAGGAACGAGTTATGAAACAGATGCAGGTACAACCTCGCGGCGAATTGGATAAAGATTGGTAATTGATATATGAAAAGTTTGAAGGTATTATTTAATAAGGTGTTTGTGTTATCGTTGTTACTTTGTGTGGCAATGAGTGCATATTCTCAGGATGCCACTCTAACTGTGCAGGCACCAAATGCAGTTGTAAAGGGAGAAAGATTCAGAGTCTCTTTTACGGTGAACACCAATAAAGCAAAGGATTTTAGGGCACCGGTGTTTGAAGGATTGACTGAATTAAGTGGTCCAAGTACATCTACATCAAGTAGCATGCAGATTATTAATGGTCAGAGAACTTCTTCTGCATCAATTACTTATACATACGTTCTGATAGGTGAAGAGGAGGGCGAATTTACTATTCAGCCTGCAAGTATTGTGGTTGATAAAAAGACTATTCAATCAAGTAGCAAGACTATTAAGGTGCTGCCACAGGATAAGAGTAGTTCTGCAAATCAGCAACAGCAGCAACAGTCAGGAAACAGAAGTGGTTCTGCTGCGCAGACATCAAATCCGGCATCTATAGCTGCTGACGATTTGTTTATGCTGGCCACAGTTGACAAAAAGAAGGTTTATGAACAGGAGGCTCTGCTTTTGACATATAAGGTTTATGTTAGTACTTCGCTTAATTTGACCAATCTTACTACTAACATGCCTGACTTGAAGAACTTTCATGTTCAGGAGGTGGAATTGCCTCGTCAAAAGGAGTTCCAACTGGAACATTATAACGGCAGGAACTATAAGACTCTTTTGTGGAGCCAGTATGTTCTCTTTCCACAACAGGCAGGTGAATTGGAGATTCCGGCAACTACATTTGAAGGTATAATATCAATTCCTGTGCAGTCCACAGATTTGTTTGATGCTATATTTAATGCCGGCAGATATATTGATATAAAGAAGGAACTGGTTAGTAATAAGCAGGTTATACAGGTAGAGGCGCTTCCGGCCGGTAAGAGTGGCAGTTTTTATGGCGGTGTGGGTAATTTTTCTATTAGTTCAGATATCAATACTACAGAACTTACTGCAAACGAAGCTGTTACCATACAGGTAGTGCTTTCAGGTACAGGTAATTTGAAACTTGTTAAGACTCCGGAAATAAAATTCCCTCAGGATTTTGATATTTACGATCCTAAGGTAGAGAATAAATATACTATTAAGAACGGACGTCAGACAGGTAACAAAGTTTACGAATATCTGGCAATTCCACGATTTGCCGGCGAATATAAGATTCCTGCAATAGAATATCAGTATTTCGATCCTGAATCGGGCACTTATAAGACTCTGACCACTAAAGAGTATGTTCTTAAGGTGGCAAAAGGTGCAGGTGGTGATGCTGCTACTACTGTTGGGGCTGGTGGATATGTAAGTAAGGAAGATCTTCGTTTTGTAGGTGAAGATGTAAGATTCCGTACTACCGGTTCTAAGTTAGTGAAAACCAACGATGTATTCTTTGGTTCATTAGGTTTCTATATATGTTTGATTATTCCGTTAATTATTCTGGCTCTGGTTGTTATTCTGGAAAGAAAGAGTATTGCCGATAATGCAAATGTGGCTAAAACCAAGAGAAAGAAGGCTAATTCAACAGCTGTGAAACGTTTGAAAGTGGCTAAAAAGTTGATGGTAAGCAATAATAAGGACCAGTTCTACGACGAGGTATTACGTGCGTTGTGGGGCTATTTTGGAGACAAACTGGTTATTCCGGTAGCTAAATTATCTAAAGATAATGTAGGTAATGAACTGAAGGGCAGGGGAGTAACCGATGCTTTGATAGGGCAGACTATTAAACTTTTAGACGATTGCGAGTTTGCAAAATATGCTCCCGGTGATGATGCCGGTCGTATGGATGCTATATACGAAGAGGCTGCGAATATTATTGGTCAGATGGAGAATGCTATTAAATAAGAAGAAGGTTATGAAAAAGATATTTGCTATAATTTCATTGTTGTTAACTGCTACAATCACAGTATCTATAGCTGCTCAGGAGGCTACCGATGTGGATGCATTACTTGCAAAAGCAGATAGTGCATATATTGATGCAGATTATATGTCGGCCATTGAGATATATTCCAATATTATAGAAAACGAAGGTGTATCTGCCACCTTATATATGAATTTAGGCAATGCGTATCTTAAAGTTGATGAAATAGCAAAGGCTATTTTATGCTACGAGAGAGCGTATATATTGAATCCGTCTGATAAGGATGTTCAGTTTAATCTGGAACTTGCAAGAACTAAAACGGTAGATAAACTTTCTATAGTAAATGAACTCTTTATTGTAACGTGGTTTAAGCGTTTAGTTTCGTTGATGGACATAAATGGATGGAGTATATTGACTATCAGCTTATTCGCTCTGGCAATGGCTGGTTTTATAATCTATTTTTTAAGTAAGAAAATATCTGTTAGAAAAATTTCTTTCTATTTTGGCGTTATTTTCTTTGTTTTTTCCATTTTTACTTTTATCTTCGCTACTACGCAGAAGAGAAGACTTGAAAATCGTGACAGTGCCATAATAATGTCACCAAGTGTAACGGTAAAAAGTACTCCAAGCGAAGGTGGTACCGATCTTTTCATTATTCATGAAGGCCGAAAGGTTAAGGTTCTGGACAATTCAATGAAAGAGTGGGTTGAAATAGAACTTGAAGATGGTAATAAAGGTTGGGTGCAGGTAGAAGTAATGGAAATAATTTAATAGGTAATATGTAATGGATATAAATTCGGCTCTAAACGAGACAGACCTCTCAGCGACACTGTCGTTAAACGGCAGTGACTCTCTATTTTGGGATGGAGCCGTTCATCTTTACACTACAATTTATATCTGGATACCTGCAGCAATTGCACTTTTGTTTCTTATAATCAGAAATAGCAGACGCGAACAACTATTGTTGGTTCTATTTATGATAGGACTGACAATTTTGTTGTGTGACCAATTATCGTCTTCTGTGTTTAAACCACTGTTTGAAAGATACAGACCTACAAGAGATTTTGATGTTATGCATCTGATGGATACCGTAAATGGTTATCGTGGAGGCAAATATGGATTCTTTTCAGGTCATGCGGCAAACTCTTTTGGTATTGCAACGTTTGTTTCTTTATTGGTGAAAAATAAACATCTTACTATATCTTTAATGTTTTGGGCAGTACTTAATATATTGACCAGAACCTATTTAGGTGTCCATTACGTAGGAGATATATTGGTGGGAACTATAGCCGGTGTTTTAGTGGCTGTATTGGTATTTCTGTTGTATAAGGTACTAACCAGGAATAGTTATAAATACAGTCATAGAGAGTCTGAATTATATACAAGTTCAGGTTATCTAAGAAAAGATATATCGGTGTTTCTAGTGGTTTTATACAGTACTTATATGCTTATTTTGATAATAGCATTGATAATGCAAGGTATAATGCCAATGTGAGATAGATAATAGAAAAATTAAATATATTACTAACATTTAAAAATTATACGATTATGAGCAGATTAATAACCTTTAATGAGCTTCGCCAGATTAAGGCATCTTTACCGGAAGGCAGTATGCATAGAATAGCAGATGAACTTGGTCTGGATGTAGAAACAGTAAGAAATTTCTTTGGTGGTACAGATTATACCAGTGGTTCATCAGTAGGTTTCCATATTGAAGCAGGCCCAAATGGTGGCGCTGTAGTTTTAGACGATACAACAGTGTTAGATAGAGCTTTACAGATTCTTGAAGAAGAGAAAAATAAGTAAGCTGTATTTTTCACATAATAACTATTATGTTAAATAGGATATAGAGGGCTCCCTAAAGAGCCCTCTCCTTTATTATATAAGGTGTATACATTAAAAGGTTTTTATAGATAACGTATAAAACGCATCACTCTGAGATTTGAATATTTGGATGAAACTGTAAGATGTTACGCAAATATATAAAAAAACAGCCCAGTAATAAATACTGAACTGTTTCTACGTTTATACTTAATTATTAAAGTAAACCTTCTGCTTTAAGAATAGTTTCCATTCTGCTTGTCTCTTTACTCATATTGAGCTTGTAGTAAATCTGATAAAGCTGTGGACCCCATTTGTCAACGTCGTTAGGAAGAAGCTTTTCTACCTTTTCGTACATTGGTAATGCTTTCTGATAATATTCCTTTTCAACTTCAAGAACCTTCTTGTATGCTGCAGATCTGTAGTTGAGGTTTGAATTTGCATCTACATATTCATTTGCAAGGAACATATAGCAAAGACCTAAGTTAATATAAGCGTCAGCAAGTTCTGGATCTTTCTCTACAGCTATCTCATAATTCTTAGCTGCTGTTTCATAATCTTTCTGCTGCTGCTTCAATACACCTACTACGAAATAGTTGTATGCCTTATTAGGATCTTTATCAATCATATCTGTTACGAATCCTTCCAACTCTTCCCATTTTTCTGTATCGTTATAATACATAATAATTTTGGTGTAGAAATATTCGTCTGTTGGATAGTTAACAATACCTGTCATAAGATTGCTAATCCAGTTTGCAGTATCCTTCATGTTTTCGTATGCTTCTGCCTTGATTCTCTGACAAGCTGCTCCGTATTCAGGATCTTCAATTGCTTTATCAACATACTTCAGAACTTTCTGATAATCACCCATATTGTTTGCTGCCAATGTTGGGAAATATGCAAATTCTACAGAATATTTTGCAAAACTTGTATCCTGCTCAAGATATGACTTCAATATAGGAGTTTCTGCATATTTGTAGTATTTGTCAAACATTTCGTATGCATTCTTGTAATCCTTACGATTGTTGAAGTACATAATACCGGCATTGATAAAGTTTGTGTGGTTTCTGTACATTTCGTAACCGTGGGTGTCGCGACAAGCTGTGCTGGTCTTGCCCTTTTCGTTAGGAATCTGCTGCAGTGAATCGCAAGTTAAAACAATATCGTACCATTTAATCATATAGTTGTACATACCAACTGTATCATAAGGAGTACCCTGATATGACTTAATGTTTGCATCAGTATAAAGTTTGAAATATACATCAGCAGCTACACTCCATGTTTCTGCCCAATTCTTGACATATTCATTGTTCATGCATCTGTCAATAATGGTACGGGCTGAGTTAATGTTACCATTGTCTGCAAGCTGATCTTTTGCTGCTCTAACCTCTTTCTGAGCTGCTTTTGTTGCCTTTTTTATCTCTTTTGGAGATAATGTCTGAGCATTAGCTGATGCTATCATGCTTAATGCTGCAACGAACATAAATAAAATCTTTTTCATCTTAATTTGTATTTAAGTTATTAATTATTTTCTTTTTATGCTTCACTGTTTTCTGTTGTAACCTGCTGATTTTCATTGTTTTCAACTTCTGATACTTCTTCAGGTTCTTCGCTGTTTACCTTACAGATAGAAGCAATCTGGTCACCACGTTTCTCTAAGTTGATAAGCCTTACACCCTGTGTGGCACGTCCCATAACTCTTATGGTAGATACATCAAGACGCAATGTTATACCGCTCTTATTGATGATCATCAAATCGTTATCGTTAGTTACAGATTGTATAGATATAAGTTTACCTGTCTTTTCTGTAATCTGTATGGTCTTAACACCCTTACCGCCACGGTTGGTTATTCTGTAATCTTCTATATCTGAACGTTTTCCGTAACCATATTCAGAAACAATCATTACAGTCTCTTCTTCAGGATTTTCTATGGCTATCATACCTACTACATGATCTTGACCATCGTCATCCAGAGTGATTGCACGTACACCGGTTGCATTTCTACCCATATTACGTACTGTGCTTTCGTTGAATCGGATAGCGCGACCATTGCTGTTTGCTACCAGGATTTCATTTTCACCGTTTGTCAATCTAACTGCAACTACTCTATCGCCTTCTACCAGGTTGATAGCATTGATACCATTCTGACGTGGTCTTGAATAATCTTCTAATGATGTTTTCTTGATAGTACCTCTTTCTGTACAGAATATCAAGCTGTGTGACTGAGTAAACTCTTTATCATTCAAAGATTTAATGGTGATAGATGCTGTAATTCTGTTGTCGGCTTCTATATTCAGAATGTTCTGAATAGCGCGTCCTTTTGAACTCTTGGCTCCTTCCGGAATATCATATACCTTCAACCAATAACAACGTCCCTTTTCTGTGAAGAAGAGTATGTAGTTGTGCATTGATGCTGTAAAGATATGTTCTATAAAGTCTTCTTCTCGTTTACTGCTACCCTTAGAACCTACGCCACCCCTACTCTGCAATCTGTATTCTGTTAGAGGAGTACGTTTGATATAACCCAGATGTGATATGGTTATAATCATTGGTTCGTCTGCATAGAAGTCTTCCGGATTGAACTCTTCCGATGCCAGCACTATTTCAGTCTTTCTTTCATCGCCATATTTGTCTTTTACTACCTGTAGTTCATTCTTGATAACCTCTTTACACTTTTCAGGGTCGTCAAGTATGCTCTGTAAGTAGTCAATCTTTGCCATCAGTTCGTTGTATTCATTATGCAACTGATCTTGCATAAGTGCGGTAAGCTGACGGAGTCTCATCTCCACAATAGCCTTAGCCTGGATTTCATCAAGTGAGAATCTATCCATCAAGCCCTGGATAGCATCTGCAGGAGATTTTGCAGTCTTTATTATTCTAATTACTTCGTCAATATTGTCAGAAGCAATAATAAGTCCTTCAAGTATGTGAGCACGTTTTTTAGCCTCTTCCAAATCGTGTTTTGTACGGCGAATTACAACTTCGTGACGATGGTCAACGAAACATTTAATTAAATCGCGCAGGTTTAAGCACTTAGGACGACCTTTTACCAAAGCAATGTTATTAACACCGAATGATGACTGTAATTGAGTCATTTTGAAGAGCTTATTCAAAACGACGTTGGCGTTTGCATCTTTCTTTACGTCGATGACTATACGCATACCTTCGCGGTCAGATTCGTCGTTTACATTGCTGATACCTTCAATACGTTTATCGGCTACAAGATCTGCAATAAACTTAATGAGTTCGGCTTTATTTACATTGTATGGAATCTCTGTAACTACAATCTTGTCGTGTTGCGGACCCGATTCAATTTCTGTTCTGGCACGCATAATAACGCGTCCCCTACCCGTTTCAAAGGCTTCGCGTACACCGCTCATGCCGTAAATGAAACCACCGGTTGGGAAATCGGGTGCTTTTACATATTGCATCAGTTCCTCTACTGTAATTTCAGGATTATCTACCATAGCCATACAACCATCAAGAACTTCTGAAATGTTGTGTGGAGGCATATTGGTAGCCATACCTACAGCAATACCTGATGAACCATTGATAAGCAGGTTTGGTAAACAGGTAGGCAGAATGGTTGGTTCTTCTTCTTTGTTGTCATAGTTTGGAACAAAATCTACAGTGTTCTTGTAGATGTCCTGCATCATATCTTCACCAATCTTTCTGAGTCTTACCTCGGTATAACGCATAGCAGCAGGGCTGTCACCATCAATAGAACCAAAGTTACCCTGTCCGTCAACCAGCGGGTATCTCATTATCCAGTCTTGAGCCAAGCGCACTAATGCACCATATACAGATGAATTACCGTGAGGATGAAAGTGACCGAGAACATCGCCTACTGTACGTGCCGATTTACGATATGGTTTATCGGATGTGTTTCCGTCACGCATCATACTATAGAGTATTCTTCTGTGAACCGGCTTTAGACCATCTCGTGCATCCGGCAAAGCACGAGCCACAATAACTGACATTGAATAATCTATGTATGAGGATTTCATCTCCTCTTCAATGTTTACCTTAATAATTCTATCCTGTTCCAATTTCTTAAAAGTTTTGTTTTAGTAACTACAAAGGTACTTGTTTTTATTCAAATAACCAACTCGCGCGCGCGTATTTTTAATAAGGTATATACTAGTTTTTATGATTTTTTAATAGCGACTTTATGTCACTCTGAGGTTATGGCACAACTTTTGCTGA
>JAEIGA010015541.1_pt1 | contig 11582 bp, 15 predicted proteins | sample 9270691 | NCBI WGS metagenome assembly JAEIGA01 (sample SAMN17057246, study PRJNA624740) | gut metagenome | biome: biome; isolation source: fecal sample | host: Bos grunniens | place: China: Xizang | collected 2019
AACGTTGACGCGGCGGCCTTCGCGATCGAAGAACACGCGGCCATCAACCAGGGAGAAAATCGTGTAATCGCGGCCCATGCCCACGCCCTTGCCGGGGTGGAACTTGGTGCCACGCTGGCGAACGATGATGTTGCCGGCGATTACAGTCTGACCACCAAACTTCTTCACGCCGAGACGCTTGCTGCGGGAATCGCGACCGTTACGGACGGAACCTTGACCTTTCTTATGTGCCATGACTAGTTAGTATCTATGGGATAGGGGGTTAATAATCAGGCGTTGATAGCGGTAATCTGCACCTTGGTAAGAGCGGCGCGGAAACCCTTCTTCTTGTGGAAACCCTTGCGGCGCTTGAACTTGAAAGCGATACCCTTGGCGCCACGAGCCTCCGGATCCAGCACCTTGGCCGTCACCGTTGCACCTGCCACCGTGGGAGCACCCACCTTCGTCTCACCCTCGTTCTCCACCAGGAGCACCTGGTCGAACGTGGTCTCGCCATCCTTCTCCAGACCAGCGAGGCGGTCCACGGTGAGGATATCACCGACCGTCACACGGTACTGCTTGCTGCCGGAAGTGAAAACTGCGTATGCCATAATTTTCAGAATTTTGATGTTGCACCCGCTCATGCGGGCTGGCACATTATAGACACACCGGTGCATTTGTAAAGAAAAATTTCACACAAAAATGAAAAATTTGCAAAAAATTTTTAAAAATTCCCCGATTGAGGTCATTTCCGAAGACGGAATGGTAGCTCTCGGGCGCAGCATGGCCGCCGAACTGGAGCCCGGCCAGGTATTCGGGCTGGTGGGTGACCTGGGCGCAGGAAAAACGCACCTGGTGCAGGGTATACTGGAAGGTCTGGGTGCAGGCAACCCCGCCGCCAGCCCCACCTTCTCCCTGGTGCACGAGCATGACGACGGTGCCCTGCCCGTGGCACACTTTGATTTCTACCGCATGAAGAGCCCGCAGGAAGCCATAGGCATCGGCTGGGATGAATATCTGGAAAGCGGCCGCATTCTGCTGGTGGAATGGGCCGATCGCTTCGATGGCACCCTCATGCCTGCCGACACACGCTGGCTCGTGCTCCGCCACACCGGCGAAAACACCCGCACAGTCACCCTGGTGGAGTGATTATTAGTGATTAGTGAATAAGGATTAGTGCTTAATTTAGAGGCTGGCACTGTGGGCTCTACTTCTATATCTTCCATAACCCCTCTATGAATCAAATTCCCGACAGCAGAATTCTGCTCTACACCTCTCCGGATGGCCAGGTGCAGTTGGATATTCGCCTGCAGGATGACACCCTGTGGATGACCCAGCAGATGATGGCTGAGTTATTCCAGACGACCGTACCCAACATCAACGTTCACATCAAAAATATCCTTCAAGAAGAGGGAACTATTAAAGAAATTTTAATAGTTCGAAAAGAAGGCTCTCGTTCCGTGCGGCGTCCGGTTAATTTCTACAACCTGGACATGATTCTTTCCGTGGGTTACCGCGTCAATACACGGCGGGGTACACAGTTCCGCATCTGGGCTACGCAGCGGCTGCGCGAGTACCTGGTGCGCGGTTATGCGGTGCACAAAAAGCGGCTGCAGCAGCAGCAGGAGGCCACCGCATGAACACCAGATGCACAGCCAGAGCATGCGGAAAATACCTGTTTTCCGGCTATGCGGTACTATCCTTGTTCCTGGGGACGCTTCTGGTTCTCATTCTGGAAAACCTGGAGCTGCTCACCCTGCCCCGCCCCACAGGCGATGACCGCTGGGGGCTGCTCATGAAGGCATACAAGCTGGTTTCCTTTTCTCTCGTCCCTGTAGCAACCCTGTACTCCCGCGTATTCTGCACAAACCGCCTCCTTCCCCACTTGGGAAAATGGCTGTGCCTCTGGCTCACCATCACAGCCTGGGCCAGCGTCTTTACCCATGCCTCCCCACTGCGATTCTTCCCGTTCATCAACTACACCACATTGGATTTCCTCAGCGCCGCCGTTGGAACATTCATCTGCCTGATGCTGCTGCACGGCCTCTACAGCATTGCAGATTTGGTCGTAAAGATAAAATCAGATGACAAATTCCACAGGCTTGCCTGCTTTGTGGTCGCCTGCGTTCTCTATCTTCTGCTGTGCCACTCCTGCGGCTAGCTACGCCCCTGACCCACATGTGCCCCTGACCCCAGCCGGTATCCTTTTGTTTTGCATCCGTGCATAAAAAGCGCATTGCAGCCGCCGTGTTCCTGTATTTTCTCGACCGCAATAACGCACTTTTCCTCAACGGCTGCAAAAGGCTGGCCGATGCCACCCTCGTGGCGCTGGTCATCCTCATCGCCGAATCCAGGCCGGATGAGATGGAAACCATCATCTCCGTCATACTCAACTGCATGCAGCAGGAAGCAACATTGTGAACACCAGATGTATAGCCAGGGTATGCGGCCGGTATCTGTTTTCCGGCTATGTGGTTCTATCCTTGTTCCTGGGGGCGCTTCTGGCCCTTATCCTGGAAAACCTGGGGCTGCGCTCACTGCTCCGGCCAGGCGAGGCTGGTCACGATACGGACAAGCCCGCGCGTAACCATGTTGAGACGGTGGTAGTCGAGCGTTTCGGGGGTATCGGTCGGCTCATGGTAATGGGGATTGCGAATCATGGCCGTATCCGTCACCATGACTGAAGGAATGCCCAAGGGGTGGTAATTGCGGTGGTCGCTGAAGAACAGCTCTGTTTCCCCAGCCCAGGGCACATTGATACGGGCGACCGGCAGCTGCTGCTTCAAGCCGGAATAAATCTGCTTCGCCAGGCCGTATGCCTCCAGATTGCCCGCCACGGCTATAAAATTGCCGACTGTGGGAAGCAAGAGAGAATAGCCGGGAAACAGAGAGGGCTGGCTGTCCGGTTCATCGCTGAAATACCCCAGCATCTCCAGGCAGATAAGGCCAAGCACCATCTCCCTGTCGCAGGCTGCCGCGTGGCGGGCACTTCCCATATCCTCACTATCGAACCAGGGCGGTTCCTCGCAGGCCCAGGCTACCAGCTCAATATCATGCTCAGGTTTACCCTTGGGCAACTGAGCTGCCAGCTCAAGCAGGGCTGCCACAGCACTGGCATTATCATCTGCCCCGGGATTCTCCCCTTCCCCGGTGTCGCAGGAATCATAGTGCGCACCGATGATGTATCGTTTCCCCGACTTCCCGCGGCGTAAGGCGCAGATATTATAGTGAGTCTCCCCATCGGAAGTAGTGAATTCCTGCAAGGTGACCGCCCAGCCGGCAGCAGCCAGTTTCTTCTCGATATAGAGCCTAGCCTGCTCCAGCGTATCGCCATAGCGCGGCTGGGCACAGAGCAGCTCCACATGCCCCCTCAGCCGCCGCTCCGCTTCAGGTGCAGGGCGGCTGACCGGCTGTTCAGCAGAATGCTCCACCAAGCAGCAGCACACCGAAACAAGACACAGGAGCAGAGAGGCTAAAACGGCTCCTGTAATCTTGAGTACTTTCTTCATACATCATTCAAAGAGCGAAAGCACAGCCTCGGCTGCCTTGGCGGCGGCACCGCCGTGGCCGAGGGTGGCCATGGATTCCTGCATTTCTGCCAGCACCTTGGCGCGGGAATCGGGCTGGGTGAGACGCTCAAGCTCGGCGATGCAGTTCTCCACATTGAAGTCGTTCTGGATAAGCTCACGGGTCACCGGCTTGTCCACCAGGATGTTCACCATACCGATGTATTTGATAGTGAGAATCATGCGGCCAATCCAATACGTACTTGCAGCCACCTTGTAGACCAGCGCGAAAGGAAGCTCATGCAGCGCGGCTTCCAGCGTGGCGGTGCCAGAAGTCACAAGAGCCGCATCGGAGCGGTCCATCAGGTCGTGGTAGCTGCCGGGGCAGATGTTGATGACCTCGGCAGGCATACCGGCTTCCTCGGCCATGCGGCGCATGACGGCGGCTAGCTTTTCAGAGGAGGCAGAGGTTTCATAACGCCACTCGGGGTGGCGGGTGCGGGCTTCCCTGACCACCTCCAGAAACACTGGGAAATGGCGTTCCACCTCGCGGTTGCGGCTGCCGGGGAAGAGACCGATGAGATTCTTCTCGCGCACATCGGTGCGGCGAGCGGCCAGAATATCATCCACCAGCGGGTGGCCCACAAACTCGGTGCGCAGCCCGGCTTTCTCAAAGAGCGGCTTTTCAAAGGGGAAGGTGCACATCATGAGGTCGAGCACGGCGGCCAGCTTGGGAATGCGCCCTTTCTTCCACGCCCACACCATGGGGGCAATGAACCAGGCAATCTTCGTCTTCGGGGAAACCTTTTTCACGCGCTCAGCCAGGCGCTGGTTGAAGCCGGGGTAGTCGATAAGCAGCAGGCAATCAGGTTGCTCGGCGGCAATGCGCTCTGTCATTTCCTTGAGCTTGCGGGCAAAGAAACGGATATGGCGCAGCACCTCCACCAGGCCAATCACCGCGGCAGCATCGGCCCAGTCCTCCACACCGGGAGCCAGGGCATGCATCCTGTTGCCGCCAAGGCCCACAATTTCCAAATCGGGACGGCGGCGCAGCAGTTCCTGAATCACCAATGCGCCTTGTTTATCGCCGCTCTTCTCGCCGGCTACCACAAACATCTTCATGACCAAAACTCTATCACGCGCGCGAAAAAATTGCAAGAAAAGACTTTTAATCCATGCAAATGTGTGCATAATCCCCGCATGCACGAATTCCTTGTCTATTGTATGGACTGCATCCAGCAGTGGGGATACTGGGGCGTTGTGGTGCTCATGGCCATGGAAAGCTCCATCATTCCCGTGCCGAGCGAAATCGTAGTGCCGCCGGCAGCCATTGCCGCCACATTCCCGGATGCCAGCATGTCCTTCTGGGGCGTAGTCATCGCCGGCACCGTGGGCTCCTACCTGGGTTCGTGCGTCATGTATTTCATGGCACTGCTGCTGGGGCGCCCCTTCATGTACCGCTTCGGCAAATATTTCTTCATGCCGCCGCACAAGATTGAAAAGGCCGAGGTATTCATGAACAAATACTCCACTGCAGGCATCTTCTTTGCGCGTTTCCTGCCGGTAGTGCGCCACCTCATCTCCATTCCCGCCGGTCTGGTCAAGATGAACTTCACCGCCTTCAGCCTGGCCACCATCACCGGCTCGGCCATCTGGTGCTGGGTGCTTGCCTGGTTCGGCAACAAAGTGGGCAGCGAACACCCCGATATCATGAACAGCCCGGAGGACCTGGTGCACGCCGTGAAGGATGAATCGCACCTCGTCGTGCTGGCCATTGTCATGGTAGCCGGTCTTTACGCCCTCATGAAATACATGACCCGCAACAAAAACTAACCCCCTGCCCTCACCCATTATGAGCAACGAAAACCTTATCGAGGAAATCAAGCGTCTCAAGCAGGCGCGCAACGCCATCATCCTGGCGCACAGCTACCAGCGCCCGGAAATCCAGGACCTGGCCGACTTCGTAGGCGATTCGCTGGCACTGGCCCGCAAGGCACAGGAAGCGGAGTGCGATGTCATCGTGTTCTGCGGTGTGCATTTCATGGCTGAAACCGCCTGCATTCTGAACCCGAGCCGCACCGTACTGCTGCCGGATGCCAATGCTGCCTGTTCACTGGAATCCTCCTGCCCGGCAGAGGAACTCGCCGCTTTCCTGGAGGAGAACAAGGAAAAGAATTACTACGTGGTGGCCTATGTGAACTGCTCCATAGGTGTGAAAGCCCTGGCAGACGTCATCGTGACCAGCGGGAACTCCCAGCGCATCATCGAAACCGCCCCGGCAGACCGCCCCATCCTCTTTGTGCCCGACCAGAATCTGGGCGCGTGGACCGCGCTGAAGACAGGCCGCTCCATGACCATGTGGAACGGCGCCTGCCACGTGCACCAGCGTTTCACCCGCGACCAGCTGCTGGCCACCAAGGCAAAATACCCCGAGGCTCAGATTGTGTGCCATCCGGAATGCCAGGAAGCCATCCGCCTGCTGGCAGACCACATCTGCTCCACAGAAAAGATGATTCCCTACTGCCGCGAAAGCGAGTGCGGGCAATTCATCATCGTGACCGAAACCGGCATTCTGCACCGTCTGCGCAAGCTGGTGCCGGGCAAGGAATTCATCCCGGTGGACATGGGCACCTGCTCCTGCGCCGAGTGTGAGTTCATGAAGCTCAACACGCTCGAAAAACTGCGCAACTGCCTGCGCGACATGGCACCCGAAGTGCGCGTGCCCGAGGAACTGCGCCTGCGCGCCGCTGCCCCGCTGGAACGCATGCTCGAACTCTCCAGGTAACCCATGAACCTCGCCCCGCACATCCTGGCACACGGCAACTGGATTTCCATGGAGGAATTCATGGAAATCGCCCTCTATGACCCGGACGGCGGCTACTACAGCACCAACATTGCCGACATCGGCTACCGCGGCGATTTCTCCACCACCGCCACCATGAGCGATCTCCTGGCCCGCCGCCTGGTGCAGCAGTGGGAGCAAAGCTGCCAGGCCTGCGGCCGCCGCCTCCCCATCATCGAAATCGGCGGCGGCAATGGCGACTTGGCCGTAAGCATGGCGCGTTCGCTGGGCTTCTTCAACCGCCTGCGCGTCAAATACTACATGGTGGACCGCGCCAAAGCCCTGCGCGATGTGCAGCTCATGGTAGGCGGCAACTTCGTACGCGTTTACGAAACCATTGAAAAAGCGCTCAAACACGCCGGCGGCCGCGCCTTCATCTTCTCCAACGAACTGCCGGATGCCTTCCCCACCCGCCAGTTTGTGTACCAGGACGGCAAATGGCTCGAACTGGGATACTCCGTGAACCACGGCCAGTTTGTACGCGCCGTGAAGGAACGCCCGCTGCCGGAATCCTGCGCCTTTGCACGCTGGGCCTACGAAGGGCAGATTATCGAAGTGCAGGAAAGCTACCACAAGTGGTACGCTGCCTGGCAGCCGCTCTGGAAATGCGGCACCATGGTCACCATCGACTACGGCGAACTCAACAACACCCTCTACCACCGCCGCCCCGCCGGCACCCTGCGCGGCTACAAAGCCCACCAGCTGGTCAGTGCAGATGAACTGCCCGCCCTCGTAGGCCGGTGCGATGTGACCGCCGATGTCAACTTCTCTGACCTGCTGCAGCTGGCACAGAACTGCGTAGGCGACCGCGTACAGTACATGAGCCAGCACGACTACCTCGCCCCCCTGGCCGACCCCACCAGCGCCGCAGACCGCCACCTCATCGCCGTACCCGGTGCAGGCGACCACTTCAACGTGCTCCTCCAGCACCGCTTCGAATCATGACCCGCCGTCTTAAATTCAGCCTTACCTCCCTGCTGCTGGCAGCCGTGGGCACCACCCTGCTGGCAGGCGATTTTCTGATGCCCCGCTGGCTCTGCCGCGGCGGAGAGTGGGATGGCCCGGTCACTGACCACTTCGACGGCGTTTTCTTCTACAACGCCGAGCCCAGCACCCTCTACAAAAGCAGCAACCTCCTGCAGTGGCTCAGCGAGCGCCACCAGAAAGGCGACTACCCCACCGTGCAGCAGAACACCCACCAACCCCAGCTCGCGCCCAGTGTCGACTGCCAGGACTGGGAGGTCACCATGGTCAACCACTCCACCATGCTCATCCGCACCGCCGGGCTCAACATCCTCACCGACCCCGTGTGGAGCGATTACACCAGCCCGGTGCAAGGATTCGGCCCCAGGCGCTGCCGCCCCGCCGGCATTGCATGGAACGCCCTGCCGGAAATCGACATCTGCCTCATCTCCCACGACCACTACGACCACTACGACACCGACACCCTGCGCCAGCTGGCCAAGGAACACAACCCGCTTTTCATCGTCCCCCTGGGGCTGGGCAGCCTCCTCCAGTACCACTGCGGAGCCCATACCCGCATCATCGAAGCAGACTGGTGGGAAACCGTGCAGCATGGCGAACTGCGCATCACCCTCACCCCCGCCAAACACTGGAGCAACCGCTACCGCAAGGTCTACACCCGCAACCGCTCACTCTGGTGCGGCTTCTACCTCACCTCCCCCGCTGGTCCCGCCATCTACTTTGCCGGCGATTCCGCCAAATCCGACTGCTTCCGCCAGATTCGCCAGCGCCTCGGAGCTCCGGATGTTGCCCTCATCCCCATCGGTGCCTACAAGCCGGACTGGATTCGCAACGGCCATATCTCACCCGCCGAGGCAGTAGAAGCCTTCCAGCACCTGCAGCCCCGCCAGGCCATCGCCTGCCACTTCGGCACCTGGCAACTCGCCAACGAAGGCTACCAGGAAACACTGGATGACCTGACCAGCGCCCTCCGCAAGGCAGATATCCCCCAGTGGCAATTCATCGCCCCCGAAAACGGCCAGACCCTCCGCGGAAAGTGCGACGCTGCGCACACCGAGCGGGACTGAATCCCCATACACCAAGAATAATACGCGCCCCTCCATCTTGCGGAGTTTCGCGCTCCCCCACCGGAAGCTTACAGCATCCGGCATGCTGTATACTCAAGCGCGTTCCGGGCAAGGCTTGCGTGTAAGCTTTCCATCGCGCGAGGAATACCCCGCCATCTCCACCCCGGGCAACCAAACTCAAACCTATATAAACACACAATATGAAAAAAACACTTATCGCACTCATGGCCCTCGCCGGGGTGGCTGCAGCTGAAACGGCTATAACCTTAGAAACCCAGATCATCACGAAAGACGGCGATATCTACGGCCTTTACTCCCAGTGGGAAAGCGTTAAGGGCAACACCTCAATCGTAGAGGGCAAGAAAACAACATGGAACAAAGGCAACACTAACGGCAACAAGGTTCTGACTTTCTACGTAAAATTGGATGATCTGCTCGGCGGCGATACTCTTGCCTCCACGGGCGAATACGCCATCACCTCTTTCTCCTGGCTGGGCCAGGACAACGGCAACTGCTCCGGCGGTGGCGATACTCTCACCATTTCCGTAGGTGATCAGTCCATCACCGGTTCCGTACAGGCCTCGAACAACATCTACACCACAGCCATATTCGAAGATGATGGCACTAACACCCTCACCCTGTCTTCTACCGACATTCTGACGATTACCCTTACCGCTGGTACGGGACAGAATGCTCAAGGCGAGGCCGTAGAGCTTACATTCATCGACACCATCGGAACAAACAAGCTTCTGGGCTCCTCCTCCAATCTGAATAGCGATGGCACCATGAACTATTGGCATGATGATGCAAAAAACGGTGACAATGCGTGGGATACCTCCGTTAAAACTGACGCCCCCGTTATCAGCATGACCATGACGGCAATCCCCACCGCACCTGCCACCCCCGAGCCCACCACGGCAACGCTTTCCCTGCTGGCTCTTGCTGGCCTGGCTGCCCGTCGCCGCCGCAAGTGATTTTGAGTGAATAGTGAATAAGGAATAGTGAATAGTGGGGATTCTTCCACGCCCTATTCCTGAAAACTTAACTCTTCTTTATACAATCAGGCATCTTGCTCTTGCAGGGTGCCTGATTGCTTATTGTGTAAGTATCGGGCAAAGACGGGAATTATGTCCAAGGAGGCTTGACAAGATACAAGGAATGTGTAATATTAACCATGCATGGTGAAATCTGTTGAGATAGGCGCGGTCATCCGGGCACGAAGAGCAAAAGAGCGCATAACGCTGGAAGAAATGGCAGCCCTGACCGGAATAGGTATCAATACTTTGAGCCGACTGGAACGAGGGGTAGGTAACACCCAGCTGTCGGTATTGCTCAAAGTATTGGAAACATTGGGGCTTGACATATCCATAGAACCCAGACGCACTATTTACTGATATCTTGTATGAGTAAGAACAAGGCTATAGTGTATGTAAAGAACATTCCCGCCGCGGTATTGACAAAACACGAGCAGACGGGGCCTTTGCGCTACGAAATGCGGTATCTGGGAGAATATCTGAAGCGCACCCCATGCCACATGGTATGCTACCAGATGCCACCGCGTCCAGAATCCTATTTCTGCGAGCACTTGTTTCCGTTTTTTGAAAGTTTGTTACCGGAAGGTGATAATCTGGTTCGTATTTGCCGGGAGTTAAAGATTGACGAAAATGACCGTTTTTCCCAATTGCTCCGTCTTGCCAGGCACGATACAATTGGCGATGTAACTATCCGAGCCGTATCAGAAGAATGAAATTCGCGTTTACTGAATATACACCAGCCCAGAAACAAGCCTTATTCGGCGGTGTTTCCGTATCACCCATCCTTCCATACAGCTACAAGGAAGACATGCTTGCAGGCAAAAGGGGCGAGTCCTCGGCGGCCATTTCCCTTTCCGGCGCGCAGACAAAAATGTCGCTCCTTGTGCAGGATGGTATCCTCCGGTTTGCAACACCAGGCGAACAGGGAACCCATATCCTGAAACCACACCCGCAGAGATTTGCACTGCAGCGCGATATTCCCGCCAACGAAGAGTTCTGCATGCGGATGTGCCGCGATGTATTCCGACTTCCCGCAGCAGAGTCCGGCATCTGCTTTTTTCAGGACGGAGTACCGGCATACCTGACCCGGCGGTTTGACCTTCTGCCGGATGGCCGAAAATTGCACATGGAGGATCTGGCTTCCCTTTCCGGGCAGCTGCTGCGGGGAAACAGCAATGCAAAATACCATGGCAGCTACGAAGAGCTTGCTGAAATCGTCGCTGGAACTTCATCTGCCAAGTTGCTGGATACACGCCAGTTCTTCCGCATGGTCCTCGTCAATTTCATCTTATGCAATGGCGATGCGCACGCCAAGAATTTTTCCATGATTGATGAAGACAACGGAGCATGGCGTCTGGCTCCGGTATACGATGTGATGAACACCCGACTCCACGTGGCCGATGCAGATTTCGCCATGGGAAAAGGCTTGTTCAGGGATGCCAGGGAAATCCCCAGAAACCAAATGGGTGCATTCTTTCTCTCCTGGGGCGAAGCCATCGGGCTGAATGCAAGAATCACCACGAAGGAGATACGCCATGTGCTTGCCTGCGTTCCGGCGGTCATCAAGGCATTGTCTTCGTCTGATTTGTCACAAAAAGCCCAGCGGGTATTCCGGTATCACCTTAAGCAACGCGTCCAGCGATTTCAGGATGTGTCGTAATTCACCATATGTGGTGAATTACGATATTTTTACAAATAGACAGCATCCATAAATCAGCATAATTCACCACATATAGTTAATTCTTCTCAGCAAAATGAGAAGTATTGCCCAGCAGCGCCTTCAGAAAACGTGAGAGGAGCATAAATTGCCACAATACGCGACATCCACGATTCCCTTCCCGTAATCATCACATAAAAAAACGCCACTCAAACCGGCTTCATTCCGGCACTATTGCAGCAGGAATTATTCATACACACGCCACAGCGGACAAGGCCGTGGCGTGCCACTTTTCGGGTCATCTACCGGAATGTTTGTTCCATACAGCCTTTTAAATACAATCAGTTGCGATATTTCGATCTGCAGCAAGGAAGCATCCGGCATGCTGTATACTAACTCGCGTTCCGGGCAAAGCTTGCGGGTAAGCTTTCCATCGCGCGAGGAATACCCCGCCAACTCCACCCCGGGCAACCAAACTCAAACCTATATAAACACACAATATGAAAAAAACAC
>JAEIGA010015542.1_pt1 | contig 11582 bp, 6 predicted proteins | sample 9270691 | NCBI WGS metagenome assembly JAEIGA01 (sample SAMN17057246, study PRJNA624740) | gut metagenome | biome: biome; isolation source: fecal sample | host: Bos grunniens | place: China: Xizang | collected 2019
CCCAACACACGTCAATGCGTTCAATAAAATCAATTTGGTATACAATCACAATTGTGCTGGCGCTTGTGACCCATACGACAGAGTCGGTTATTGCCGCGTGAAAAACTATCGTGGAGAATGGGTTGAACTTTATCGTTATGTAACTCCATTCGGTGGTGAATGTGACGATAGTATGGACGTAACAGATTATACAACAATACTTCAAGGTCTTGTTGAATTTGAACTCTATTTCCAGACATGGGACGGACAAGGTTATAATCCAACCGCTATTTTCGATATGACCAAAGGTAAGCCAGAATACAAATATGTCAATATGAACGAGATTTGGTATGGTATTTACGACTTTGGTGATTACAGAAACAGACAACCTATCGAAAAGAAATTCTACACTTTCACAGAAGAAGTTGAAAAAGCTAATTTGAAGATAACTACGACAGGACACAACTGGAGCAGCGGAAATAATGGAGCTTATAACACAGGCAACGCCGCTGAGTTCTATGAAGGCACACATAATATTATTATCAACGGCAAAAAAGCTTACGAACAACACTTATGGAGAACTTGTAATCCAAACCCAGCCGGTTGTCAACCACAATCAGGTACTTGGACTTACAACCGTTCAGGATGGTGTCCAGGTTCATTAGCAATGGTTTGGGATTACAGCCTCGATGAATACATCGCCGACAGCACAGTCAATTTGTTCTATGAATTGGATCCATCTTACATCGACGAATGTCATCCAAACTTCCCAGATTGTATCAACGGACAAAACTTCTGTCCTAACTGTTTGGCAGCAGACAACCCAATTTTGAGAGTCTCAGGCAAGGTCGTCACATACAGCAATGACATAAATTCAGTTTATACAACAGAAGGCGTCGTGGAAAATAAAGACCCATTTGCTGTTGGTTTGTTCCCTAACCCAGCGACAGACGCTTTAAGATTGACAACAGATTACGACAAAGGATACGTTTGCGTACATATTATAAATATGCAAGGACAAGAAGTTCGTAACTTTGTCTTTGAAGGCAGTGCGTTGATAGATATTTCAGACTTAGCACCTGGAATGTATTTCGTTAACGTAATTGGCGGACAAGTTGTTACAAAGAAACTTGTTGTTAAGTAATGGCTAAAGTCTAATGACAAAAGGCGAAAGTTAATATTAAGGGCTGCTGTTAAATAACGGCAGCCCTAACTTTTATCATTAACTTAACTTTAGTTCTTAGCTCTTAGCCCTTAGTTCTTAACTCTATCAAAGAAAATGCTTTTTCCGCTTACGGAGAGAGGGAGGGCAAGCACCATGCTGCATTCTGGCAATAAGTTGAGACTTAAGACAGCTTGACCGACGGAGAACATGACGCGGCTGTCGACTCTGAAGTCGGCGGCTAATGATGTTGCCGAGCCGATGGCGATGCCGAGGTCGTTGGCGTTGAAGAAGCAAGGCACGTTTTTAGGTTTGTCGCCGCAGGTAGGGAATCCGCAGGCGGCGCAGTTCAAGCCGAGCGGACTTATTTTCATTCCGAATAGAATCACTGCGCCGCAGTTCAATATGTTTTCTGCGTCACGGTTAAGGAATTCGAGTTCGCGTTCAACGGCGAGCTGTTTCATTTTTTCAGCGATTTTCACAATGGTGTCGTCGGTGGCAACGGCGAGAACGAGGTTGTCGGTGCCTCTTGCCTTTGGCGCGGTGCGAGCAGCGCACATTAATTTATTAGCGATGTCTTTGATATTTTCGTTACGGATTTGTTCTTCAAAAGTTATCATAATTATTTAATTTTAATGTTTAATGAAAGACAAAATTAAGGAAAAAAAGTTTATCAAAATTACTATAATTATGATATTGAAACACAAAAAAATGTCATAAATTGATGTTCCAACGAAGAATAATTTTTTTTAAACGAGATGTCTTTTTTCCTAATTGTAGACTATATAATCGATAAAAAATATTTTTAAAAAAAAGTCCTGTTTTTACTTGTAAAATGAAAATATATTTGTTTACTTTGCAATGATATAATCGAAACTAATTTTATATTTCTACGAAGTCATCTTAAGTATGACGTTGAACTCAAAACTACTGCAAATGCTACACTTTCAATTTTTATAAAATTGTAAGTCGTTATTTTTTTGACTAAAAAAGTAAATAATAGAAACAATATTTATAAACGTTAAAAACAAAACAAATGCGTTCAAAAATTTACACATCATTATTCGTTGCTTGTTTAATTTTTATGACATCATGTGGTGAAAGTTCCGCTGATTTGACTAATTTTTCAGAGTTTATAAAACACAATACCACAGAAAAACAAAGCTCTTTGTCGGAGACTGTAACTTTGTATGTTGACTATTCAACATGTGTTGCAGAAGCGAAGAATTCTAGATATTTCAAGGCTACACATCCTTCTATTGTGGATTGTTCTCCTGTTTTTTATTCAATAAAAGGATCTGTTATTAAAAAAGAAACAGATAACCGTCAGACAGTTTATAATTTGCTTAGCGACATTCACGAAGTCAATCATGCTGATATAAAGAGTGCAGTAGGACAGATTGTAAATGCTAACAACCAAGCAGTTATCATAACAGACGGTGAATATTACATGCAAGGTAGTGTAAGAGATAATCTCAACAATCCTTATTTGGCAGAAGAATTCAGAACATGGATTAACAAAGGTTATGATATCTATTTCTATTGCGAACCATATTTAGAGTCAAAGAAATTTAATAAATATCGTTACTATATTCTTTTCACAGACGATGATATTTATGATAACATAAACGACCGTTTCAGCCGCTCTTGTTCAGCAGAAGACTATGGCGTTACAGTATTCCATTTGTCAGACGGTCAGTTAAGAGTGAATATGGATGAAAATTATCCAGTAATCAATGCAACCGTTTCTCCATCAGAAAATACCAAGATAGAAAATGGTATAGATGTTCAAGAATATTACACTAAATGGAGTGATATGGCTAAATATATGACAGAAGGTGACATTGATCAAACGTATATACTCAGAGGTTTATATGTTAATAATGAAGAATCTAGTTCATATAAAATCACTAAGATTAAACCTGTTGTTTATCAATTGTATCCAGAATATGAAACATTCTGTAATAGTAAGTATCTTGGCGAAGAATTACCTAAAGCTGGTAAATTCAAGCAAGTAAAAAATGTATTTGAAATAGATGAAGACATCTTTGAAGAGACAGGAGAAATCGTGTTGAAACTAAAGGAAGGTTTTGATGGTGCCGGCGATCTTTCTTATGACCATCCAAACTTGTTGAAAGTAGACTTTGTAGTTACTGATGCAGAAAATAACTTTACACGTAACGAAGATGTGAATTCAGCATTCAGATGGAAGTCAATTTCTGCTGCACAAAATCATTCAGAAAACACTTCTTTATACGAAAGCATTTCTTTGGTGCTTCAAAATCCAAAACTTAATCCTAAGAAACGCGAAGTTGTGTTGTATACAGTATACATCAGCACATATGGTTTGTAATAAATAAATCAAATAAAATAATTATTAATTAAAAACAGTATAGTTATGTTTAAACCTATTACAACAGCACCTGCACTTTCACAGGCAATCACATCAACTTATCTTTATGATGTCGTTATCGCAATAGTTTTTGTTGCTATTATGGTACTTGTCGCTAATCTCATTCAATGGAGACCTGGTAAAAACGAAACATCAGGTAAAACAAGAAGAGTATGGTTCTTTGTTTTGATGTTTGTAAACCTCATTGGATGTTTAGTATTTGACTTTTTAGCATGGCTTAGTTACATTACAGTCCCTGCTTTTTCATCAAAATATACACTTGCGATGATAGTTGCATCAATAGTTTCAACAGTAGTTTATTTTGGTTTAGGTTTCGTTCTTGTAAAGATCGCTCCTATAGGAAGTAAACTTCAGTCAATATTCCCTAAGAAAGACAAATAATTATGGCAAAGATATTTTTAATTGGTATAGGCGGCACAGGTATGCGCTGTCTTGAAAGTTTCGTACATACATGCGCCATCGGTATGTATGATGAGACAGAAGTAGAAATGCTCGCCCTTGATACAGATAAGGATAACGGCAATTTCGTAAGATTAAGAAAACTTGTAGAACACTATAATAAAATCAATGGTGGTATAGCTAAAAAGAATACATTCTTCTCTGCTAAAATCAAGTATTATGAGTTTAGTCCAGGTTATACCGACAATGATTCATTTGCAGTTCTTTCAAATTATACAAATCTCGACACACATAGAAACACAGACCCATCTGCAGATTTTGTAGATATGTTCCTCAGTCAAGATGTAAGAAACATGAACCTTAAAGATGGTTATAGAGCACAGACACAAATGGGTTCATTGTTGATGTATTACGCTATAGAGCAAGCTGCATACGAAGCAAAGAACAATATTAGAAGCAAAGGAACCAACGATTTAAGAGAATTCTTATCATCATTGAATGCAGGCAACAAGCAGCCAGTATTCGTCTTCGGTTCAGTTTTCGGCGGTACAGGAGCTTCTTCAATTCCTATCATTCCTCTCGCATTCAAACAAGCAGACAAGATTTTTGAAAGAAACAATGATGTTGTTGCTGATAATTATTTCGGTTCTATAGTATTGACAAACTACTTCAAATTCGACGTAAAAGGCAATTTGAATGAAGTCGTCGCACGTAGTGAGAACTTTGCAATCAATTCACAGTCAGCATTGATGTTCTATAATGAAGACGCAACAGTAGCATCTACTTACAAACGTTTATATCTTCTTGGAAGACAAAGTTCTGAAACCAGAGACGTTTTGGATAAAGAAAACGGCGGAAGTAGCGGTGTTACAGGCGGCAAGGATCAAAAGAACCCAGCAGACTACATTGAATTGCTTGCAGCATTTGCAGCATATAACTTCTTCAAGGAAGCACGCCAACCAGAACCATTCAAAGATGACCAAGGCAAACGTTTCTTATGCTTGGCACACGATTACGGCACAAATAAGTTAGACTTCCGTTTGTTCGCACAGGAAGATGAAGAAGTCTTCAAGAAAAAACTTGGTGCTTTTACAGTTGCTTCACTCTTGAATTTGAAAGGTACAGAATTCTTCGCAAACATAGTAAACGAAAGAAATATGTTTGAATCTGTAAACGCAAACGGAGTGGAAATGGATTCTTTACGTGAATACTTAGCATTATATAATGTTGGTCTCGACCAAAACGATAATGTCGTCAGAGGCTGGTTGCCACAGATGAATGCCGGAAGAGGCGGTCAAGGCATATTCTTCAACGATGCTTTATTCCGTTGCGAAACACTTAAGGAACTGAATAAGTTTAAGTACAACAGTCAACTCTTTGTCGGTGACAACCCTCCAAAGTTTGATGTTGGTTTTTTGAGCAATATTTTCAGTACTGTTAAAAATAAGTTTGTTGCGACAGACGCTGAAAAACGAAACAATTTCGATGACTTGCTTTCAAGAACTTATTCAACAATTATGAACCTTTATTTTAACGATTAATTATGGCAGAAAGAGAATTATTACTATTGGATTCCACGAACCCGATAGTTCCTGCAGAAGCAAATAAATGGTGCAGTATAGATAATGCAGCAGTAGAGAATTTTATCAAGAATATAGTCACATCAAAAGGAGGTGCTAACGAAGAACAACAAGATAAGTTAAGAGCTATAATCTCTGGTGTTCCATCACCATGGGCAAGAGTTCTTTTGACACGTAAAGCTGTTGTTCAACCTCAAATTGAGTTGCGTGATACAGTTTTGGATGAATGTTATAAATTGTTGAAATCAGAATGGAGAGGATTGGTAGCAGCATACGCATTATATCCTGACAGTTTTGAGTTCTCAGCACCAATCCAGCTCACCGGCAAAAGCGTTTCCGACAACGACGGAAATATGTCTGTAAGATATATATACGGACAAATGCTTTTTGACGAAACACCACTCTGGACATATAAGAGAGAAAAAGTTGAGACAAAAGACAACCCTCCATGCGTCCAAATTCTTTATTACAAGAAAAACGAAGATAATGGCTTCAAACTCATTCCAGTTGCAGCTACATCTCCATACACATTCTTGTTCTCTTCAGTAAACTACAATTTGGAAGTTGCTAAAAGAGAGATTCCATGGATTGGCAACGACGGTAAGTTCTATGATCCATTGAAATGTCCTTCAGTAACAATGAATGACTTGCAACGACTCTATTCATTCTTGAATATGGTAAGTTCAAATATTCTTCCTGGAGAAACTGAAGAAAACAATCCTGAAAAATTCTATCTCAGCTGGTTGGAAACAGTATGTAGAATAAAGGAAAATGCAAGCAGATATAATATTTCAGACAGAGAAGTCAGAAGACATTTGAATTCATGGTTGGGTGAATTAGGACGTTGGAAAGACGAAATCGGAAGAAAGGTAAGCGACTCTGGTGAGACACCTAATCCAAACATTCCTTTGATGTTCAGTACAAAACCAGCTGGACCATTAGCTTTGATGTTGAACAATGACCATAAGTTCTATTTCTCAGACGGAGTATTGTCAATTCAAAACCAGTCAGGCAATGAGATTTTAAGTTCTAATGTATTCATTGGAAGTGAATTCATTGCAGCATGGGACAATAACCCAGAGAACGGAAAAGATTATAGCAAATCTGCAGCATATTATGTAATAACATCAGACAACAAATATGCTATTCCGCTTCCATTCACAAACGAAGCATTGCGTGTTTTTGAAAACAACATCGAGTCAATTGTCAATGGTGACAGCAGCAGTTTTGTAAGATTATATGCAAAAGTCACAACAGACAATCGTGTTGAGTTAGAACTTAAAGCACGTTTAGACAAAGCAGAAACATATATTCCAATCTGCAAAAAGACATATCAGATGTCGCTCATCCCAGAGACAGACGGCAAGGTATTCGTATGGCCAAACTTCTCTTCAAGAGATTGGAAAAAATATTTCTACTATAGTGAATTCCCTTCAAATGTCAGCGGCGTGAAGATGTTGCCATGTTTCGACAACTTGGACTTCAGAGTAGCGAAAGAAGAAGATGTTGAGAATAACTTCTTGGTAAGATATCCTATCGACAAAGTTGCAGCAAGCAGTCATAAATATGAAATCATAAAGAGTGATTCTCCATTGAAGATGATTGCTATCAGATTGAATAAGAGCGGTTCAGAAATGGACGGCGGTGTTCTCTTGCTCAAACGTACTCAAGATAGCAAGCCAAACACAATGCGTGAAATCTCAACATTGGCATCATTGAAGGAAGCTACTGTAGGTATTGACTTCGGAAGCACTAACACATGTGCTTACTACAAATTGATGGACGGTCGTGACTCAATGCCTATCCCATTCAGCAACAGACGTCTTGCCCTAGTTGGATTTGACACAACACGCGGCGCATTGGCAGGTAAAGATGAATTACTCTTCGTATCAAACGAAGGAACATTATTCCCCAATGGTCAGGTCAAGTCATGGTTGCATTTACATGATCCACAATATTTGACACCAGACGGCGATCTTAACAAGATTCCAGATTTGGCAGTAGAAATCATCGGCGGTGTACCTGTCAACGAAAGCAATATTTCTGTGAAGTCGATGAACGAACAGGTAATCCAAACCAATGCCGGTGAATTGCGCTATAACATGAAGTGGTATTCAGAAGCAGAAAGCGAATCAAGAAAGACAGCATATATGAAGATGTTATGGATTCACATCTGCGCTGATATGATTGATAGTCCAAATCCTTGTTATCCAAAAGTCGTCAACTGGTCATTCCCAAGTTCAATGACTACATCAGACCGCAAGGCTTTGAAAAACATTTATAAACAAGCTGTAGAATATCCATTCACTACTAATTCAGGTGCGTTTATACCAAAACTCGAAGACTATACAGAGGCAGAATCAGTATGTGCTTATTCAATTTATAAAGGCACAGAAGTGAACAGCACTACATTGAGTTTAGGTATTGACGTCGGCGGTTCTACAAGTGACATTTTGGTTGTAGGTTTGAAAAATAACGTCAACGCATTGCTGACACAAAGTTCTATCAGAATGGCAGGCGGATTCTTCTTCAACGCAATCAACTCTTCACCAAAATTCCGTAGAAGTCTGCTTAATTTCCACGATTCACACCAAACAAAAGTCGATACTAAAAATATTGCTGATGTTGTGGATTCTAATCCAGAAATATACGGCAGAGCTCCATATTATTTGAATAATGTATTCGACCAGTTGAATAGCGACAGAGATTTCAACTACTTCTATAACTTCATGCGTAAGGAAGTGACACCAGTCTTCGCATATCCAGCATACGTGACAGGCGTGCTTATGTTCTATTCAGGTTTGTTGGTAAAGAACGTCGTTACAAAGAACGGTCTTGATAATCTCAAGAATATCGAGATGCGTTATTACGGCAAGGGTGGTCGTCTCTTCGAATGGTTGCTCGACGTCTATTCAGAAGATGGTGAAAGATATTACAGAAAATGTTTTGAAGCCGGTTATGGTTCTAAAGATGTAAGACTTTCAATAATACCACAACAAAAAGCTGAAAATAAATCGGAAGTTGCCATCGGTCTCGTTTCAGGTTTGTTCGCAAGCGTTGCAAGAGGACAACAAGATGAAGACGGACAAAGAATCATTGAACGTTACGACGTTGTCGGTGAAAAAGGCATCAAATGTACCAAAACAGATAGCATTGTCGAAGACTTGGATCTCATCTCTAAAGAGTTGTTCGATGGCGGCGTTAACATTGAAATGCCAGATACATTAGAAAACTTCTCCAAGTTCATAGATATCTTCACACAATTCCTTACAGAAGAATCAATCTTAAAAGATGTTTCTGTATTGGATAAAGGCAAGAATCACCTTAGAATCAGAGCATTTATACAAAAAGACCCTGAATTCAACAAGTGCATGGAAGCCTTTAACAAAGGCATTGAAGAAAACAAGCGTCCTACATACAGAATGCCTATCTTCATTGCATCAGCATTGTGTTATTTGAATGACGTGCTTTTACCAGAAGTATCTAATCAGTTAAGATAATGAAATCAAAATTACTGCTTTATATTGACACTAATATTATAGTTCCTGTTTCATGTGACGCCAGCGGGCGTACACATGAAGCGGAAACTATATATTATAACGGAAATCCTAGTACTGACGACATAGAAAGAATACAGGACTTCTATCAGAAGACAACAGGCGTCAACATTATTGACACTCATTTCGTTTTTTCAGAGACAATAGAAAATTCCTTCAGAAAAGAACTTATCAGTACTTTTGAAAAAGAAGGTATCAAACCAGTCTCTTTTACAGCTATCCCTTCTGTAGTATTGACAGAATTTGCATTGAAGCAGATTCCAGGCGGCAAGGATTCGTTCGGCGAAAATGTGGTCATCATATATTCAAATGAAGATTCCTTGAGAGTGACCGGAACCATATATGACGGCAATGCATGGCGATGGAATGTAAGCAATGATATGATTCCGAAGGTTGGAAATTCACCTTTGAAACGTTGTCTGGTGGAATGTCTCATCAAAGAAAGAGACAGAAATCTTGGATCTATCGACGACCGTAACAGAGAGCAGGAGATAAACTATCAGATGCAGTTCGCTGACGAATGGCTCAGAATATATAAAAATCTCCAATCTGGCGAAGATATGATCATCGATTTCAAATTCAGCTTTGAAGATTCCAACGTAAAGTTGAGAATGCCAAAAAGAGAAATCGAATTGTCGTATGAAAAGACATTGGCTCCTGCCATTTCAAGCATCGTCAGTTACAAGGAAAAAAAATGCAGTAATTCAATAAAATACTCAATCTTGGTCGGTCCGGCTTTTGAAGAGGAAAACTTTACATCAAAAGTGAAGATCGCCTTGGATTGCGATGAACAATTCAGCGTGGTCCCTTATGTACGACTCGGTTCCGTGTTCGCGAAATACCTGTCGACATGCGAGGTGGAAGAAGACTTCAATAAATTCGACCAAATCTCAAAAGACCAAGACAAGGTGTTCAAAAACACCCTCGACTGGATTCAGTACGCTCAGATATTGACAGAATTCAACGAGAGTCTGAGCATAGAACTTAAAGAATTGTCGAGATGCGTCGGTAAAGATACAGAAGAACTTAAGTCTGTTTTGTCAGAAACCGACAAGTATATGCAGAAAAGCAACTTCGCAGAAGCAAGAGTTGCCCTGAACAAAACATTGTTCCCTTCAGAATTGGTGAGCGACTCTATCAAGGAGGCAAGATTGCTGCTCGCTAAAAAAGAAAATCTGGAAGGTGTCTTTGCAAAACTTGAATGCGTCGACGGCGCACGCCAACTCATCATCAAGATTAAAGACAATTCAGAAAAGATTAAATCTGAAATGGAAAACAGCGATTCTCATAGAAAGACAATAGCCGATAAGGCAAATAGAATCGACTTCTGTGAGGAGCATTTTAATGAATATCTTGATCTGAAACGAGAATTCAACAGAGCTGAAAGTTATAAGGAAAAAGCAGACCTCGTGCTTAAGATGAAAGAGGTGTCTGATGAACCAATGCCAGAGTTGAAACTGCGTCAGGTGTTCGCGGAAATAAAGTATTCTAAAGAATTAGTTAAGGTAAGTTTCTTCAAGAAAAAGACAGTGGTGCATGTTATGGTGAATGTCAAAGACGATGATGTTCTGCCATGCGATGCATTGCTGAATTTGTCGAACAAAGTGCTTATCAGAGCATCAGAAGGTGATGCAGAATGTGTAGCCTATGAAATTGAAAAAGGCGAGAATTCTTTCGCCGTTGATATTGAAGAAAATACAACAGAACTGGATTTCAAAAAACCAATATATTGCTATTTGTTCACAGGAAAGAATGTGTTGGATAGATCAGCCATCAAGTGTGATTGGGTAGTAATTAAATAATTGATTAATTAATTATGAGTAAGATAATAACTTGTCCATATTGTTACAATAAGTTCGTTAACAAAGATGTGGAATATCAGTGTGAAAACATTGAGACTACTGTTGACGGAACAAGAAAGTGTGAGGAAGAGATAGACCAGAGATTTAACGACCACTGGGGCGTGCCAAGAATGTCAAGGCATTTCTTCAAAGGAAAGCCATTCTCACTTTTCAGCAGCACTCCTAAAGCGTCAAAATGTGACCAATGCGGCAAACCTAGCACACGCTTCGTATGTCCTCATTGCCATAACTGGCTGCCAACTGAAATGATAGAAGAAGGCTCTGAAATCATATCAATCGTAGGCGCTCCTAACAGTGGAAAGACAGTGTACTTCTTCAACCTCATGCGTCAGTTGGAAAAGAAAGGCTATCTCCTTGGATTGACAGTAACAGCGCAAGATGAAGGTCCTGATAAATACAAGAAGACCTCAATGATTTATCGCGATATGGTCAAGTTGATGTATGAAGACAAATTACTTCCAGACAAAACACCTGTGAATGAAGGCGAAAAACCAGTTCCGTTGATCTTTAAGTTGTCAAATAAAAAACTTGGACAAAAGTCGGGCAAGACTATATATATCGTCTTCTATGACACTCCGGGTGAAGCATTCCAGGATAGTGAACAGATCTCCAGAATGGCAGACCACGTAA
>JAEIGA010015543.1_pt1 | contig 11582 bp, 7 predicted proteins | sample 9270691 | NCBI WGS metagenome assembly JAEIGA01 (sample SAMN17057246, study PRJNA624740) | gut metagenome | biome: biome; isolation source: fecal sample | host: Bos grunniens | place: China: Xizang | collected 2019
CTACGGCGCACACATTCTTCACGGAAAGCCACCCATTCCGAAATGATATCCTTAACACCCAAAACTTGCGGTGAACCGGCAATAAGAATATTAAAGTTGCAGGAAAAACTGTCTTCCAAAGGTGTCATTTTAACAACCTTTTTCATTAGTTTTTCGTGGTCGGCACCACGTTTTAAATCAATTGTAATTTTAAGACCGTTAAGGTCGGTTTCGTCACGAATATCGTTTATTTCAGTTATTTTCTTTTGTTTTACAAGGTCGATAACCTTTTCTATAATGGCTTCGGAAGTGGTAGTAGGCGGAATTTCGGTAATATCGATACAGTTTTGTGACTTATCATATTCCCAAACACCACGAACTTTAAAACTTCCCCTACCTGTTTCATATATTTTTTCAATATCATCACGGTTATAAAGAAGTCGTCCACCTATTGGAAAGTCAGGTGCTAAAAGTGTATCAGCAACGTTTATTGTATCGTCCTTAATATAAGCAATTGTTGTTTCGCAAACTTCACGCAAGTTAAACGGACAAATCGAACTTGCCATACCAACCGCAATACCTGTGTTTGCATTAACAAGTACTGATGGGAACGTTACCGGGAAAAGCACAGGTTCTTTCATTGTGGCATCATAGTTATCAACAAAATCTACCGTGTCTTTATCAATATCAGTAAAAAGTTCACTCGCAATTGGGGAAAGTTTTGCTTCGGTATAACGGGAAGCGGCATAAGCCATATCACGTGAATACGCTTTACCAAACGAACCCTTAGACTGAACGTACGGATGCAAAAGTGCGCTGTAACCTTCAGACAAACGAACCATTGTTTCGTAAATAGCAGCATCACCGTGGGGGTTTAGTTGCATTGTTCTACCAACAATATTTGCCGATTTGATAGTGTTACCGTTTAAAAGTCCCATATTGTACATAGTGTAAAGCAATTTTCTATGCGATGGCTTAAAACCGTCTATTTCGGGAATAGCACGGGAAACGATAACGCTCATAGCATAAGGCATATAGTTAGTTTCAAGCGTTTCGGTTATTGGTTGTTCAACAGTAAGCCCCGCTCCCGCAATATATGCGTTTATTTTAGGAGTTACCTGTTTTGTTTCTTTTTTCTTTCTTGGAGCCATATTTCTCTCCCTATTTTTTAATATGAACGGATTATTTTAAGTTCCGTAAGTTGTCACACCAAACGGACGACCAATGGTCGCCTCTACGATATATCAGCATCATCAAGATACATATATCCATTTTCGGCAATAAAATCTTTTCTTCCTTGCAAATCGTCACCTAAAAGCAAGTCGAACATACGTGAAGTGCGTTCGGCTTCTTGCGGCATAACCTTTATAAGTCGGCGGCTTTCAGGGTTCATTGTGGTCATATTCATCATATCCGGTTGGTTTTCACCAAGACCTTTTGAACGTTGAAGTGAATATTTTTTATCGCCAATTTGTTCTAAAATTTCATTTTTTTCTTTTTCGTCATAGGCAAAATAAGTCATTTCTTTTGTGCCTATTTCATAAAGCGGGGTTTCTGCAATATAGATTTTACCTTCTTCAATAAGTGTTGGCATTAAACGGTAAATCATAGTCAAAATAAGTGTTCTAATCTGGAAACCGTCCACGTCGGCATCGGTACAAATTATAACCTTGTTCCAGCGTAGTGCCGATAAATCAAAGGTAGCAAGACCCTTGTTTGCTTTTGACTTAACTTCAACACCGCAACCTAACACTTTTATAAGGTTTGTAATAATTTCACTTTTAAAAACCTTGTCATAATCGGCCTTTAAGCAGTTAAGTATTTTACCACGAACAGGGATAATTGCTTGAAATTCTGCATTACGAGCCAATTTACAAGAACCTAAAGCCGAGTCACCTTCCACTATGAAAAGTTCTCTTTGCTCTACGTCTTTTGAACGGCAGTCAACAAACTTATCAACACGGTCAAGCATTGAATTTGAAGACTGCAAAGTCTTTTTAATATTGATACGCTCTTTTTCACTGCGTTCACGGCTGCGCTTATTGATAAGCACTTGGTCGGCAATTTTATCGGCTTCGGCCTTGTTTTCAATAAAATAAACTTCAAGGCGTTGGCGTAAAAAGTCAACCATTGCTTCGTAAATAAACTTGTTTGTAATTGACTTCTTTGTTTGGTTTTCATAAGAAGTCATGGTTGAGAATGAAGAAATAACAATTACAAGACATTCTTCAATATCCGAAAAAGTAATTTTGCTTTCGTTATTCTTATACTTACCTGTTTGTTTAATATAATTATCAAGCATAGCAAGAAATGCATTTCTCGTTGCCCTTTCGGGAACACCGCCGTGTTCAAGCCAACTTGAGTTGTGATAATATTCTTTCAAAGGGTTCTTGTTGCTAAAACTCATAGCAACGTTTATTTTAACCTTATATTCGGGCTTGTCCTCACGGTCTTTACCCTTGCGTTCGGTTTGCCAGAACTGAACGTTTGCCATACGGTCTTCGCCAACAATTTCGTTTACATAATCGGTAATACCGTTTTTATAAACAATTTCTTGTTGAATAAGACGATTGCCCTGTTGTTCACGGAAAACAAACACAAGACCGTCGTTTACAATGGCTTGTCTTTTAAGGGTATCAATAAAATATTCAACAGGTATATCAATATCGGTGAAAACGTCCAAATCGGGTTTCCAACGAATTTTAGTACCTGTTTCCCTACCCGAATATTCTTCCTTCTTAAGTCCGCCAATATTATAACCTTTTTCAAAGTGAAGATTATATTTAAAGCCGTCACGCTTGATTTCAACGTCCATATATTCAGAAGAAAACTGCGTAGAAGCCAAACCCAAACCGTTAAGACCTATTGAATATTCATAATCACCGCCGCTGTTGGTATCATACTTACCGCCGGCGTATAAACTTTCAAATAAAAGTACGTAGTTGTACTGTTCTTCTTTTTGGTTATAGTCAACGGGCGCACCACGACCAAAGTCTTGCACTTCTATCGAGCCGTCAGAATATTTTGTTATAACAATTTTATTACCGTGACCTTCACGTGCTTCGTCTATTGAGTTTGAAATAATTTCGAATACCGAATGTTGACAGCCGTCAAGTCCGTCCGAACCAAAAATAACCGCAGGGCGAAGTCGCACCTGATCGGGACCTTTAAGCTGTTTGATACTGTCATTACCGTATTCTGCTTTAGCTTTTGCCATTACACAAGCTCCTTAAATATATAAATATACTTCTACATTATATACCATATTTAGTACTTTAGTCAAGCAAAAACCACAAATATCTATTGATTTTTCCCGCTTTTTGATATATGATATATTATTAGAGGTGACTTTAATGCAATTCATCCAACAATTAAGTCAAACCGCTCTTGGAAAAATCTTTTTAAGCGGCGCATTTGTCAACTTTTTTCTTGTAATAATAGGCACTCTTTTAGGTCTTTTGTTCAAAAAAGGCATACCCGAAAAAATAAGACAAGCCCTAATGACAGGTATGGCATTTTGTGTTTTATATATTGGCATTACCGGTCTTTTTGAAAAAGGCGCAAATATTATTGTTATGATTGTTTGCTTTGCTTTGGGCGGACTTTTAGGCGAACTTATCGACCTTGATAAGCGTGTGAATAATATTGGTCTTTGGATTGAAAATAAATTTTCCAAAAAAGGCAATGCCAAAATCGCTGAAGGTTTTGTTGCGGCAACACTTCTTTTCTGCGTTGGTGCAATGACAATTGTGGGCTCTATCGACAGCGGTATCTCAGGTGATAATTCAACCCTTTATTCAAAATCGGTAATAGACTGTGTGGCCGCCGCCGCACTCACATCCAGTATGGGAATAGGAGTTATATTCGCAGCGGTTTCAACACTTGTAATCGAAGGCGGATTAACCCTTTTAGCAGGAGTTATCTCCCCTATTCTGACCGAATACATAATTGCGCAAATGTCGGTTATCGGTTCGCTTTTAATAATCGGTTTAGCGCTCAATATGTTGAAAATAACAAAAATTAAAGTTATGAACTTTGTACCCGCAATTTTATTGCCTATTCTACTTTGTATTTTTTAGGAGATATTTATGAAAAAAAGAACAAGACGTCAAAAAGCAATCTTTAAAAGAAACTTATTTTTAAGTATTTGCGCAATTGTGCTTATAGGCGCCATAGCGCTTGTGAGTTTTGCTGTTTCCGCAATTTTCAAATCTTCCAACAAAACAAAACCCGAAAAACCGCAAACTGCACAATCGCAACCCGCCCCAAAACCCGAGCCCGATACATTTGCCACCGTTTTAAGCATTGGCGATATTATGGGGCACCAAACCCAAATAGACGGTGCAAAATCGGGTGACGGATACGACTTTTCCGATTATTTCAAAGAAGTTTCACCCATATTTGAAAAATCAGACCTTGTAATCGCAAATTTAGAACTCACTTTCGGCGGTAAAGAATCGGGAGCATACCGTGGTTATCCTGCATTTAATACCCCTGACGAACTTGCAAGTACCATAAAAGAAAGCGGTATAAATCTTTTAATGACCTCAAACAACCACTCGTACGACACCGGCTTTTTCGGTCTTAAACGTACCGCTAAAATTTTAAAAGAAAACGGCCTTGAATATACCGGTACAAAAGAAACCCCCGAAGAACCGAATTATATTGTAAAAACCGTAAATAACATTAAAATCGGCATTGCCAATTTCTCTTACGAAACACCGGGCGATAAAGCCGACCGCAAATATCTTAACGGCAACATACTTTCAAGTGAAGCCAACGATTATATAAACACTTTTTCATACCCAAGAATTGAAAAGTTTTATACCGAAGCGCAAGAAATTATTGATAATATGAAAAAAGACGGCGCCGAATTTATTTGCTTTTATATGCACTGGGGTGAAGAATATCAACTGACCGCTAACAACTGGCAAAAAAGCATTGCTCAAGAACTTTGCAATATGGGTGTTGGGATGATTATAGGCGGACATCCCCACGTTGTGCAACCAATGGAACTAATTCATTCCGAAGACAGCAGTAACACCACAGTTTGTATTTACTCTCTCGGTAATGCTGTTTCAAACCAACGCCGAGAACTCATTTCAAGTGCCCGAAAAGGTCATACCGAAGACGGCGTTATATTCAGTTACACTTTGAAAAAATCAAAGGGTGACGTTACACTTGAAAAGGTTGACGTTATTCCCACTTGGGTTCATAAATTCCAAAACAACGGTTGGAAATACACGGTTTATCCAATTGAAAGCCGCAAATCCGCTACCGAAAATTTCCCAAAAATCGCATCTAAATTAAAAGAATCCTATAACAGAACAAAAGCCACCGTTAAAGACGGGCTTACCGAATGTCAACAACATCTTGGTTGCGACATTACTTTCGAATAACCAAAACGCTCATTGCAACAAAGCAGTGAGCGTTTTAATTATAACAATTTTTGTCTTGTTATTATTATTTTTTGTCTTGCAATGTATTTTTTTATAAAGTAAAATAAAACCATAATAACACTTAAAACTAAGGAGTGTCACTTATGCAAAAAAGAGAAACTTTTTACGGCTTTAGCCCTTACAACCCGCCCAAAAAACTCATCTCCCCTAAAGACTACCGTGAGCGTGTTGAAAATTTGGGCAAAGGCAGAAACCAAACTTATGCAACACTCGAATTTATGGATAGTGTCGAACTTTTACGTGACGACCTTTATGATATGATAGTTTACGACCAAAGTGAACTCCGTATATATGGTACAAAATATTATTTATCCAATGACGGTGACGATAATAACGATGGGCTCTCCCCTGAGACTGCTTGGAAAACACTTGAAAAAGCGGGCAGTTTTGAGTTTCAGCAAGGCGACGGTTTGTATCTTCGCAGAGGTGATTTGTGGCGTGGTAATTTGCCACTTCACAGCGGTGTAACATATCAACCCTACGGCAAAGGCGAAAAGCCAAAAATTTACTACTCCTACAATGGTAAAACAGAAGCAAAATGGATAGAAACCGATATTCCAAACGTTTGGGTTTTTGACAAAGTTTTGGAAACTCGTGACATTGGGCTTGTGGTTTTTGACAGCGGTAAAAGTTACGCTAAAAAGAAAATGCAAAAATCGGACCTCAAGCAAGACCTCGATTTCTTTTTTGGCGGTTTTTACACCCTAAACCCCGAAGAAAGAAACGAATATAAACTCTACCTTTACTGTAGTGAAGGCAACCCTGCTGAAGTGTTTGAAGAAATCGAACTCAGCCGTCAAGGAAGCACTATACCGATTAAAAACTTCCAACACGATATTAACGTTCACAACCTTGATATTCGCTACGGTCAAGACTATTTCCTTTGCGACTCTTCAAAAAATATTGAACTAACCTATTGTATCTTGGCATTTATGGGTGGTCACTACGGCGGTCACGCCAATATAAACAACGGTTGCTACGGCTTTGGCGGAGGCGGCGGTGCTTGGAGCAGATGCGACAATATGAAATTTGAGCATTGCTTCTTTACTTTGCACTATGATTGTGCTGTAACAGCGCAATCAAGCCGTCAAATAAAAGAAAATCCAAACTGGTGGGAAGCACACCCCGTACACTTTAAAAATTTCAGCGTTGACGATTGTCTTATTGAATACAGCGAATACAGTGTTGAATTTTTCTACACCCAAAATCAAGATAGCGACGTTTTAGGTCAGCCATGTTTCGACAACACCTACTTTGGTTATAACATTTGCCGCAAATGTGAACAGGGCTTTGGCGAAAAGCACGGTGCCGCTAAATTCATCCGTATGGGTGTTCATGAAAACTACTGTATAGATACAGTTTTTGAAAAAAACATTTTTGACCGCTCGGGTCAGGTTGCAATTGAAATCACAGGTTTTGAGGGTGACCAAAGAAGAGACCAAATCTCTTACGACCATTTACCAAAAATGCGTGAAAACATTTATATCGACCCTAAAGACAAGAAATTTGCTATTGTAAACAAAATTCACTACGACTTTAACAGTTATTCACAAGACACTCTTGAAAGATTGGGTGTTGAAAAAGATTCGATTTACGTTTACTACTTAACCGACAACGTTGGAGGAGAATTGATATGACAAAGCGTAAATGCTACTACGGTTTATCCCTCTATAATCCACCCAAAAAAATTCTCACTGCCAACGAATATCGTCAAAAAGTTGATAACTTTGGCAAAGATAAAAATTTAACCGTTTGCGATAATACTTTTTTGGATGAAATTGAAACGCTTCGAAACGAACTTTATGACCTGATAGTTTATGACGAGAGTGAACTCGAAGTTAAAGGCACAAAGTATTATATTGCTAATGATGGTGACGATAATGCCGACGGTCTCACACCCGAAACCGCTTGGAAAACACTCGAAAAAGTAACAAAATTCAACTTCCAAGAAGGTGACGGCGTTTATTTCAAGCGTGGTGACTTATGGCGTGGTAATACAGTTTTGCAAAGCGGTGTGACTTACCAAGCATACGGCAAAGGGGCAAAACCAAAAATTTACTACTCTTACGACGGAAAAACCATTGGCAACTGGGTAAAAAGCGATATCCCTAACGTTTGGGTTTTGGATACTTTGCTTGATACACGTGACATTGGCGTTATCGTTTTTGACGGCGGTAAAAAATACGCCGAAAAGAAAAAGCAAATATCAGAACTTCAAAACGAACTCGATTTTTACTTTAGCGGTAACTGGGTTTACGTTCAAAGTGAAAAACACGAAAACAAACTTTATCTTTATTGCAGCAAAGGCAACCCCGCCGAAGTTTTCGAAGAAATTGAACTTTCACGTCAAGGTCACGTAATTCAAATAGAAAACTTTTTCCACGATATAAAAGTACATAACCTTGACGTTCGCTACGGTCAGGATTATTTCCTTAACGACTCATCTAAAAATATTGAAATTACATACTGTATCTTCGCTTGGATGGGTGGGCACTACGGCGGTGATGCCGGTAACTTTGGTTGCTACCGTTTCGGCGGTGGTGGCGGTGCTTGGCGTGCTTGCGATAATATGAAGTTTGAGCACTGTTTCTTCACACAGCATTTTGACTGTGCTATGACTCCACAGTTTTCTTGTAACCCCAATCAGCCAAATCCCGACATTTACACTATAACCCCCTATAATTTTAAGAGATTTCACGTGAACGACTGTCTCATTGAATATACCGAGTATTCTTTCGAATATTTTGCACGTTCCTGCAAAGACCGTGGTGTTTACGGCACACCGGGGTATTTTGATATGTACTTCGGCTATAATATTTGCCGTAAGACCGATAAGGGCTTTGGTGATAAACACGGCGCATCTAACTTTGTTCGTGCAGGTTTTTCTGAAAACAACTGTTATGATACGGTTTTTGAAAAGAATCTTTTCGACCGCTCGGGTGCATTGGCTATCCAACTTTCCGCTATGGAAGGAGATGCACGTAACAAAACCATCTCTTACGACCTTTTACCAAAACTCAAAGGCAATATTTACATTGATAAGAAAAATAAACGCTTTGCACAAATCAATACAATTTATTACGATTTTAACAATTATTCAAAAACCGCTCTCGAAAAGTTAGGCGTTGAAAAAGATTCAATCTATATTTACACACCGGAAGAATAGCAAAAAGCATCCCGTTATTTTCGGGATGCTTTTCTGTATTCACTGGGACTTACACCAATTGTCTTTTTAAAAAAATCATGGAAACTTCGCACCGACTGAAAACCGCTTTCAAATGCGATTTCGGTTATATTCTCTTTAGTTTCATCTAAAAGTTTTACTGCCGTTTCAAGACGGTACATATTTATAAAATCAGTAAAATTCGCATTAAAAACGTTTTTAAAATGGCGTGACATATAGTTATAATCGTACCCCAACTCTTTTGCAATATCCGAAAGGGTTATTTTTTTAGTATGATTAAGTGCCACGTAGTCTACAATTTGCGAAATTGTTTCAGCGTGACTTCGGTTTTTATCGGTAAGTTTCACATTACTCAGATATTCTTCACAAATGGCATAAAGACATGATTTCAAAGTGAAGACAGATGGATTATCATTATATATCAGTTGCGTTGTCACGTAATTTTCAATTTGGGGCTTCGCCTTAAACGAATACCCTTCCCCTATTTTGTTAATTATCTTTTTTGAAAAATACCGCACAAAATCTTCCGAAAAAACAAGCACCCAATATCTCGTATTTTCCCTCGGGGTATAACTGTGAAAATCGTAAGGCAAACAAAGCCCAAACTCCCCTTTTTGCAAAACATATTTTTTATCATTTACAACGCAATCAACCGCTCCGTCTATCACGTACATAAGTTCAAGATTTTTATGAAAATGGTAGTCCCAAATGTCTTTTTCATAAAATCTTGTGTTAAAATCTAAATTAGAACTTGAGTTGTGAAATTGATGAAACAGCATAATAAAACCTCAAAAAGATAAAATTCTGCTTATATTATACTAAATTTCGCTTGTAAAAGTCAAGATTTTGCTATAATATATAATTAGAAAATAATGCAAAGGGGTTATTTTATGAATAAAAAACTTTATGATTTTATTGTAAACAAAGAACATCACAAATTCCGCCACACAGTTGACTGGAATTTAGGTGAAGAATACGCCCAAAAAGGTCTTTCCCCTATGGAACGTATGGCAGACCGTTTTGAACGCCTTATGAAAGAAGAAAAACCGGTTATTTTACCGGACGAAAAAATTGTTTATCTTCGTACTGTTGCAAATCTCCCCGACTGCTTTACCGAAAAGGAATGGGAAGAATTACGTCAAAAGTACTACATTCACGAACTTGGCTATATTTCAAACTTCTCTCCCAATTATTACGACACAATTGAAGTAGGTCTTCTAAAAAGACGTGAACAATCCGACGAATACGGCAAACGTGCTATAGATAATATCATAGCCCTTGCCGACAGATATTTAGAAGAAGCAAAAGCACAAGGCAGAGATGACTTGGTTGAAATCTTTACCCAAGTTCCTCGCTACGGCGCCCGTAACTTCCGTGAAGCACTTCAGTTCTTCCGCATTATTCACTTTGCCCTTTGGCTTGAAGGTAACTATCACAACACACTCGGCAGATTTGACAAATATATGTACCCTTACTTAAAAGCCGATATGGAAAAAGGCGTTTACACACGTGAAAGCGCACTCGAATTACTTGAAGACTTTTTCCTTTCTTTCAATAAAGATAGCGACATTTACGTTGGTGTTCAACAAGGTGATAACGGTCAGAGTATGATGCTTGGCGGTATGGATGAAAACGGCGAATACATCTTCAACCTTTTGACCGAACTTTGTATGGAAGCGAGTTGCAACAACAAACTTATCGACCCTAAAATCAACTTGCGTGTTAATAAAGACACCCCAAAAGAAATTTTCGTAAAAGCCACCCACCTTACAAAAGCAGGTCTTGGCTTCCCGCAATATTCTAACGATGATATTGTTATCCCCGCTCTTGAAAAGTTAGGTTACGAGCATAAAGACGCTGTAAACTACGCAGTTGCGGCTTGTTGGGAATTTATTATTCCAAACGTTGGCGCAGACGTTGACAATATTGGCGCTATGTCTTATCCAAAAGCAATTGATACCGTTTTACATAACGGCTTTATGGAATGTGAAACCTATGACCAATTCTTCAAGAAGGTTGTAGAAGAAATCAACAACGAATGTGACCGCATTTGCGACGGTATTCGTGACCTTTGGTTTGTACCTTCCCCCTTTATGAACGTTCTTATGGGTTGCAACATTGCCGAGGGCTCGAAATATAACAACTTTGGTATCCACGGCACAGGTATTGCCACAGGTGCCGACTCAATGGCTGCTATTAAAAAATATGTTTTTGAAGAAAAAACCATAGACAAGCAAACCCTTTTAGAAGCAATCAATTCCGATTTTGAAAAACACAGCGAAATTTTGCCAATTCTTCGCTATGAAGCACCAAAACTCGGTAATAATGATGATTACGTTGACTCAATCGCAACCGACCTTTTGGACAACTTTGCAAAATGCCTTGAAGGCAGAGTAAATTGCCGTGGCGGTATTTACAGAGCAGGTACAGGTAGCGCTATGTTCTATCTATGGCATGCTAACGAAATTGGCGCTTCAGCGGATGGCAGACGTGCTAAAGAACCCTTTGGTACCAACTACTCTGTAAGTTTGTTTGCAAAGGTTAAGGGTCCTGTTTCAGTTATTGCTTCAATGACAAAACAACACTTTGAAAACGCTATCAACGGCGGTCCGTTGACACTTGAATTCCATCAAAGCGTATTTTCCGATGAAGACGGTATTGAAAAAGTTGCAGCCCTCGTTAAACGTTATATCGAACTTGGCGGTCACCAATTACAACTTAACACAGTAAATACCGAGCAACTTCTCGATGCACAGGCGCACCCCGAAAACTACAAGCAATTGGTTGTTCGTATTTGGGGTTGGAGTGCTTACTTCGTAGAACTTGACAAGGAATATCAAGACCACGTAATTGCCCGTCAGGCATATAAAATATAATGAACGGAATAATTTTTGATATTAAAGAAATGGCGGTACACGACGGACCGGGTATTAGAACCACCATCTTTCTAAAGGGTTGTC
>JAEIGA010015544.1_pt1 | contig 11581 bp, 13 predicted proteins | sample 9270691 | NCBI WGS metagenome assembly JAEIGA01 (sample SAMN17057246, study PRJNA624740) | gut metagenome | biome: biome; isolation source: fecal sample | host: Bos grunniens | place: China: Xizang | collected 2019
AGCGAGCAAGATTCTATATTCTTCGGGCGTATACGATACTTCGATGCTCTTGGTGTTACCTTCACCCATAGCAACCTTTTCCGTACCGTTCGTTGCTCTGTAAACGTTGATTTTACGCAACATACCAGCCGTACCCACAAGCGTGTTGTCAATCGTGCAGAACTGTTGCAAATCAAGATGCGAATTGAATTGGTCCTCTACTTCATTCGAGAGGAAAAAATTATCATAAATAGTGTGACTCATAATTAGTTACCTCCATAAATTTGTTTGTATTCGTCAGGGTTCTCCTGCGCGAATTTATATCGTTCATTCGCAGGCATCGCCCTCAACTTTTCTTTAGTCATAGTGTTCGAGGAACTACCGCCCTCAGGTTTCGGAGTAGTATGTAAAACATCTTCACGGATTTTCTTCTCCACAGCTTCGAGATGTTTCTTTTGGTTAGCAAACACTTTATCGAGATTACCCTCAAACATTGCCGTAGCCGTTTCCTCTGCCAACTTGTCCTCATATCCAAGAGCAAGTAGTTTCGCCTTGTTCTCAGAAAGAGCCACCTTTTTTAAGAGCGCATCGTAATCGCTTTGCAATTTTTCTTGCTTTTCCGCATCCTCTTTCGCTTTGATTTCGTCAGCTGACATCTTTTCTCTCAACTGCTTTTTAGACTCAGCGAGTTCGGATGCCGTTTTGTCAAAAACATCTTTCTTGACATATCCCGCATAATCGGGTTCAGCCATCTCATACGCCTCAAGTGCTTTGATTTTTTCTTCCGGGGTCATATCCGCATAACCCTGAATTTTGCCCGTGTTGATTTTCATTTTGATTTACCTCCGTTTGTCTTTTTAAGACTTCTGTGTCTATTTTTGCGATTTAAGGTTTCTCTACCTTTTTGCGATTTACCGCTTCTCTGCGTTATATCAAGCCTGTCGGCTTGTTTTTCTATTACTTCTTCCTCCACCTCGTCCACAATGCCAAGCTGAGGATATACGATTTGTGATTTTATTTTCATTGGTGTACCTCTTAGTCGTTACCGCCACCTCCGTGGTAGTCATTCCCCATAACGTATATTTGACCATTTTGAATAGAAGTTGTAATTGATTCAGCTGTACTGGCTTGTATTTTAAGACGTTTGTTCATAGGTTCTCCATTTTCGCTAGTCGTAATTTCGCCGTTTTCAATATATTTCCCGTCAGTCGATACATAAAATCCACCCGTATTATACTCACTCTCTACCCATTCCCCCCAAGTCATGCCCTCTTCTGCATAGTAGGTTGTTCCGTCAATAGTAAAGACTATTGTTTGCTGTACTGCCACAACATAACTCACCACATTACTCGCAGGGCTATCAACATAACCGCTTGCCCTTGCTTTTACCGTGACTTCGTGCGTGCCTGCTGAAAGGTTGAGTGTGGATAAATCAAATGTTTTTATGGATTTAGGTTTTTCTTCAACTATGTGCCAATTAACATTCTCCTCCCAATCGCTACCATCCCATGTCACGGTATCACCGACTTTGTAGTTTGGTGTGGTCGCGTTCGGGGATGTTGCAACACCGAGAAATATTTTTGTTCCGCTGTATGTATATGTGTTACTAGCCACACCATGCGCCCATGTAATGCCTGTGCTAGATATAGTAATCGTTGAGGGTGGATTAACTCCCGTCAGATACCTTTGAATTTTCGCTAACTCCGTTTGTCCATCGTTACTATAAATATATAAATATCCCGATTTGCCATCTCCTGCCATAATTTCACCTCTTAATTGCTACCGCTACCGTGGGAAGTATGAACATACTTAGTGTCGCCTATGATAGTATCAGTAGACTTCACCCTACCACTTTCTGTACCGTCCAAAGTAATCTCGTTGGTTCCCGCAGCACCCAGTCTCGCGATAAAACCATCCTCCGTTATAACGTGGTAACCACTACTATACGCACTATCACACCACTCTGCCCATGTCATGCCATTTACCGCTTGATATTCCGTTCCGTTAATGGTAAAGGATATAAGGTTTAATACCGTTGCCACTTCTTCACCGTCAACCAAGATTGCAAAGGTTTCCGTCCGTTCGTCCGTTGCGGTTATCGTCAAGGTATCGCCGTCAAGGGAGATTGTCGGGGCGGTTAATACTTCTTCGTCAGTTGGTGCTTGCCATATCACTTTACCGCCTACCGCCACGGATTTCACCTTGCCTTCGGGGATGAACCATGATTTTATTTTCGAGAAGTCCATACGCTTACCTCACTGTTTCACCGCATGCGTTGTCAACCAAGCGTAGAATGTCGTGGAAACGGACGCATTGTCAAAGGTATTATTGCGGTATTCTTCTAACCACTGAACGCCACTTCCAACAGATATGCATTCGTCATTTTCATCGTAATAATAAACTGTAGTCACCAACCCCTCGGTTGTCACCGCCACCTCAATAGCTGTGTAGGTCACTCCACCACAAGTAAATGTCACGTTTTCCTTAGCCAATGCCGAAGGTCTTGTACCACTATTCATTTGCCAAGTGCCACTCACTTTAATATCCGTGGTTTCGGCATAGACTTGTTTCGTGATTACGCTGTCATTCTCATCGGTGAGTACCCATTCTTCTGATGGAAGGTCCGCCATTGCATTTTCTAAGGCTTGTATTTTCAAACCATGCTCTCGCACTTCTTCACTTGCCGCGCTCAACGCTTCGTCTATATTCACACCCGATGCGGTCGATGTCGCACGGTCAGCCTCAACGGTATGGTCTGCTTTTATCGAACCGAGGTTCATAATCGTTCCATTGGACAGGGTTACGACAAGTTCCACATTGGCGGTCACTTCGACCCCCACAATACCTACACCTGCTTGTCCGTCATCACCTACTACCTTACCAAGATTCTTTTCTGTTCCGTCCGATAAGGTAATAACAAGTTCCCCAGCCACGATTTGAACATTCGTTACGCCGATACCATCGACACCGTCAACACCATCTCTACCATCAGAACCATCCTCACCCGGTTCACCTTTCACCACACCAGCATTGAGTGTGTTACCATTGGAAAGAGTGAGGATAAGTTCACCGTTAGCGTTGATTTCAGATTTAATGACACCCACACCATCTTTTCCGTCTTTCAAACATTGCCAAGTATAGACCGCACCATTGACCGCCGTACATACATATATCTCGTGACCATCGGATGTCACATCCATACCAAGTAACCCTACCGCACCAACGGTAGCCGTATTAGGTGCGCCCTGCAATTCGATACAAGGGATTTGGGCGGTATCGATGCCTAATATGTCAAAATGTTTTACATAAACCATGTTCTACCCATCCTTTACTACGCTTTCAATGCGTCAATTTCTGCCCTTAATTCTGCAATCAAATCGTCAACATATTTCTTGGTGGTTGCGTGTCCGTTTTCAGTCGGTTCGCCCGTATAAATCACACCTTTACTACTTCGCTTAACCAAGCTATACTGTCGTGCTTCGTTTGTAGCTATCACTTCTATCGATATATTGCCGTTTTTGTCGGTCGTGTATGCCCCTTCACTGTCAATCACTTTTGCCAACGCGCCCAACCATGCACAAGCCTTTGCTTGGTCATCGCTCGACATTTCAACCAATGGATTGATTAAAATTTGTTTAACTGTCAAATCAGCCGTTGCAAGCGTTACGGGGGACATACTTGCATTTTGACGACCATGTAGTATGTTCCATTCACTCGGCTTTTTTATACGCAATGTTCCCTCGTATAACTCCAAACCATAGTCAAGTTTTGTGTTGACTTTTACAACACCTGCTTTATCGGTGTCTGCTATATCGGTAAACTTCACAAACTCGCTATGGTCTACTTGTATAGCGATTGACCCCAACGGCTCCCACTTTCCATCTACGTACACATACTCGGTAAATCGGTTTTCCTCGCTACCCTCTATGGGTACTAAATAGATTGCATCATACTCTATGTTTTCCGTGGGTAACTCCGAAACGGGAACAAACTTAACACTACCCGCGTCACCTTTGTCGCCTTTCTCACCCTTTTCGCCTTGAGGCCCCACAAGCATACCAGCGTTAATCAATCCAATGATTTGATTGTACACATCATCGGGAGGTGCCATAGGAACATTGTCACCATCCGTGATACAAGGAATACACTTCACCAATGCTGGGGTACTCGTTGCCAACGTACCGTCATTTACAGTACCGGCAAAAACACCAACCCAAGCAATTAGAGTGTTTTGAATAACGGGAATAGGACACACATTACCCGCAAAAACTTGTGGAATAGCTTGCCCATTCACAACGAATATTGCGGTTTTCACTTCGTGTTTTTCCCATTCTTCGTCAAATGCGAAATCAACTACGTAATCTGCATTACCACAAACAATGGGCAACTCGGTCAAGCAGGTAGCAATCTTGTCTTTAATCTCAATCGTTATTCTCTGACTCATTGCTACCCCCCTCTACCGTAGACGTTTGCACCATTTCCATAGCTTTCTTCGCCTGTTCATCATAATAATCCATACTCATTTGATATGCGTTCTCCGCATCGCAGAACAAACCACAGGACGTAAATGCCAAACGAGGGTGGATTTTATTCTGTTGCAACATCGATACAAGTACCTGCGACTTGCTTTGGATGTTATCGTAATTTCTACGAGTGAAACGGCTATCAATATCGCGTAAACGCAATTTATAAATGGAATCACTCAACCCGCGCGTATCACGAATAATGCGAAGAATGAGTTTCAACACTTCTTGTTCGGACTTCTTGAACATCAACTCGCTATCTTTCGCTCTCGTTTCAGCATCTGACCAACCATCTCTAAACACTACCGCCGACCCGGTATCACTCGTAGAGGAGCCGCCATTTCTGTTAGGCATACCACACACTGTCAATACCGTTTGATGCAAGTAATCTACAAGCGTTTGGGTCTGCATTTGGTTGAGTTCGTTCGTTACGATATCCACATCCGCATGTTGCCCATCGGTCGATTTAACCTTGATAGCACCCATATCTTTGAGTTTCTCAAAATCTTCACTCGTAATATCACAGTTAATGAATTTGACAAACGCCTGAATGAATTGCTCAATACCATCCATTCGGTTAGATGCCACAGTGTTAATTGCATCCAACAAAGGCAATACAATCTCAAACGCACCTTGTCTTGCGTTGTTGGCGGGGTACTCGAAAATGGGAATCATACCAAGAGCATGAGCCTCATCTTCAACCACTTTATCATCCACCAACTTGAAATAGCGGTCTTTCGTATAAACCGATGCGATTCTACGATTTTCCTTGTCGGTACGATATTTCACAGCAAACACAGGCTTATTACCCACTTCACTCGAATACACCACAAAGGTATCACGAGGGTCAAGCGTGTGCATTTCAAAGGGTGCATCGTCCTCACTCCCTCTTTCGTCCGGGAGTACCAATCTATACGCCGTACCGCAAATCATTTGCCACTCAACCACTTCTTTATCTTGAGTAGCCTTATTCTCGCTAAACATCATCTCGTTCAATTCAGCAATGGCTTTCGATACACTCTCGTCACTATTTCTGCCCACATACTGAATAGGCTCACCGCAAAGATAACCTACCTTGAACGAAACAATCTCATTTGCTCTGTTCTCAACAATCTTGTTGCAAATTTCAGGACGGACTGTTTTCTTACGTTTCAAGATGGGTTGGTTACCACGAAAGTAATTCCACAGATATTCAATTTCAGCACGATTAACCGAATGTCTATTAAACGCTTCGTTCAACTCGGCTACGATATTCTCGCGCGTGATTTCCGTCACATCCGTAGTAATCACTCTACGACCGTACATCTCCATCGTTATGTCCTCCTTTTTGTCTATAAATGAAAAAATGCGCAATGACTTATGCGGGGCGATTGCCCACCGTAAATCATTACGCACTTCGATAAAAATCTATATAAAATTAGGGGAGAAAGAAAAAAATTAGAAATACTCTTTCACGCTATATATTATACCATATTCTCTAAATTTGTCAACTGTTTTTGTACAAAAATACAAGATATTGTATTTATTTTTTATCCATACCACAATATATTGTGTTTTATAGCTTAATGTTTAACGGGAGAGTACGCTCTTTCCTCACTCCATCCCTCTCTTAATCTCCAACAAACTGTACGATGATTCAAACCCAATCGAGAACACTTTTCCTTAATCTTCTTCAAATCTTCACTCGACCACATCTGCCCTCTTGAGTTCCTCCGATTGTTAGCTTGTGTAACTGCATCCGCCCACCTACAATTATTCGGGCAGTAATTCCCATTCACATCAATTCTATCGAGTGTTAAGTCATCGGTGTACCCATTATTCATTGCCCACTCTTGGAACACAGCGTAATCATTTTTCCATTCATCACAAACCGTTATACCCCTCGCTCCATACGAAGAATATTTATGATTATTTTTTCGATAGCATCTTCCTTTCATATCCAACCAACAATGGTATAACCGGGTTGTACTCGCCCCGTGTTTCTTCATGCGCTCACTCGATAATTTCGCTTTATGACACCCACACGAAACTACTATCCCACTTTTAAGATAAGCCGGTTTAAGTGTTTTTACTTCACCACAATCACAACGACATACCCATTGCCACTCATGTTTATTCGCGCTATCCACCTTTACCATATCAATTATAGTAAATTTGCCATATCTCTTTCCAATAAAATTCAAATCATTATTGCCTACCATTTCATTTCTCCTTACCATGGTTTCTTAAATATTGTTACCTTGTTTCCTTCAAGCGATTGAATAAACTCGGATAATTGAGCGAACGCATCGGGGATGTCATCGTTCTTATTTTTACCCGCCATTGTGTATGAACAGAGGAAATTCAATGCCTTTTTGTATTCCTTATCCTTAATCACCGAATTATCCTTGAATAGACAATGCTCTTTGACAAAAGGTGAATTGACAATGATTTTCGTTTCCTTATTCGCCGTAGTGTACTTGGTGGTAATCTTCGTCCTACCACCTTTGGCTTTCACACTCTCTTGCACCTTTTGGGCAACCCTGCCGCCTGCCGAGTTACTTTCGAATCGGCTCATTTGCACCTTATGTTGCAACAATGCCATAACCAATCGTGTTTCCACAATTTCGGGATTGCTATTGTCGCATACAATATGCTCAATATAGAAATCTTGCCCATATTGGTAAGCAATCGGCATAGCACAATAGTCAGTACCCTTGTCTTTCGTATCGCACACCGACAAAATTGCATCGGGTTCGCCCTCAGGCAATTCAAAGTATCGTCTTAATTCATCCTCGTGGTAGAGTAACCCTTCCCTTTCGATGGGTTCGTTTAGATACAACGCTCTCCAACTCGCATCTTCCATAATGTTTCGTTGCTCGTGGTAGAACTTCGTATTGAACCCTACACCATAAGCATAATCAAAATTACTTTCATCGTTTTCGTCAAGTGCGGGAATAACGATAAATTTGGCTCTATCACTATTACCATAATCGTGTTCAAGCCTACCGATGACATCGTGAACGCTCCATCTCGTGGCTATGTGTAACTCTTTGCAATGGTCACCAATCTTTCTTTGGCGCAAGTCAGTGGTGTACGTTTCCCACAGCTTATCCAAACGCTCTTTCGATAACGCTACTTCGATACCGCTTACAAGGTCATCACAATATAGCAATTTTGAAGCACGATAAAGACCTGCGTTACCCGTACCGATTGAGGTAAATTCCAACGTTTCAAAACGCTTTCTCTTACCAAGGTCAATTCGACAATCCTTCGCGTTGGTGCTACTCACCTGTACCGTAGGGAATACATCGTGCCACAAATACTCACCCACCGGGTCAAGAATACGCAAGCACTCATCGTACACCCCTCTTACGAACGAGTTAGAGTGTGAACCCGTCAACATAGGCTCGTCCGAATGTTTCCCTGCCAACCAAGTGAGATAGAAAATCGCAAGGGTGGTCTTACCACTACCGGGTGGAAGTGAGATAGCCAACAAGTCAAGTTTGTCATCTTCCAACTCTTGCAACGCATCCACCACTTGCTTTAACACTTTCCTACGAGGCGGATAGAACTTCTTTGCGGGTTCTCGATTTGACTCAATATACAACAAGAAACTCTCAAAATGGTGAGGCGCGGCAGTTAGCCACACTTTCTTATGCAACGAGTACAATTCCTTAATATCATTATCGAACATACCACTTGGGATAGCTTTATCGAGTTCACCCGATAACTTCACCAAATACTCAACGGCAAGTGGTATATCCGTTTTCGACACCTCAAGACAAATATGATACATATCGGTAAAGACTCGCAATGACGGGTCTTTTTGCATTTTTTCCGCAATTTTTTTAAGCAAATTTTGCATATTTTCCAACCTCCTAAAACAAAAAAGTGCGATGACTCACTGAGGACTTTATACCTCTGCGAATCATCGCACCCAAATTCAAAATTTATTTAATTATTTTATCAATTCACAATCCGTCCAATCATAACCCACGCCATCGAATTTACCATGGAAGGTTATCTCATCACCACTTTGTAGTGATTCAAGTTCTTCTTCATATCCCGCTTTGAAAGCAACACTGAACGACAATGTAACGTTCTCATTCTGTACCTTAGCATAAATTCTTTGATTGCTACGGTCTAAATAATCTGACGTGACAATAGCTTTCATTGTGTAATACTCACCATCGACAAGTTCATTCTCGCCACTGTACTCACGAAGCGGGTCTAAATAAGGTTTTTCCACCGGTGTTCCATACAAATAATAAATCCCCAAATAATAGTCACAATCTTTACAATACCGCTTTATTTGCCCTATATCCTTGTAAGATATAATGCCGGGAGAGCGAAAGGAATATACCTCTCGAACTTCCTCGTGTTTACACTTAGGCGTGAATATCACCAATGCGAGTATAATTACAGCTATTGCTGTACCCACTACTGTTGAAATGAATCTCATTGATTTACCCTTCTTTATTTATATCATCCCACGTCATATTTTCTTTGTGGAATAAATATTTTATTTAATTAGCAATTTCTGCCGCCCTATTATACCAAGTGGCTCTACTAATACCTAACTTCTCACAGCACTCTTTGACGGTCATCTTACCGTCTTTTTGTTTTTTTAGGAATTTTTCAAAATCACCCGTCAACTCAACAGGCTGTCTACCATAAGTCCTACCCGTCTTGGTAGATACTTTCTTGCCATTCACGATTGGCATAGCGGCGATACCCTCAGCGCGTCTTTTGTCAATCTTCTTTACCTCTTGTTCGGCAATAGAAGTCAACACTTCAATGAGCATATTGTTAATCATATCTGCTATCCACTCTTGACCGTTGAAATCAATCAATGTTGTAGGTAATTCGAGAATACGTAAGGTAATACCATTTTCCTTAAACCACTTGATTTCGTCCTTAGTAGCTTCCTTGTTCCTACCCAACCTATCCATTTCCTTGATTATAACTTCGTCACCCTTTTGGACAATGGATTTCAACCTTGTATATTCAGGTCTATCGAAATTCTTACCCGTTTGCTTATCACAAAAGACTTCATCGACATCTTTGTAGACTTTCGCTTCCTCGATTTGTCGAGCAAGGTTTTGGTCTTTGTGTGATACTCTCGTATAGAAGTATCTCATTTTGATTCCTCCAAAATTATTCTACTTTGTAACCTTTATCCGGAACCCTACTATCTCTCGGTACTATTTGAATCTTATAACCTAATGCTCTTAACATATCATTCAATGTTGTCACAGATAAATCCTTCGCATTTTTAGTATTGTTGAGTCTATCCCAAAGTGCCGCAGGGGTAATGCTCAGTTTCTCCGCCATCTCAGCATTTGACACTGATTGCTCTTTCATTATCTCTTTTACGATTTCCTTGCTTGTCATAAGGCATACCTCCTTGTTTGTGAGTTAAGTATAGCACATATAGATTTATCTTGTCAAGAGATTTCTTGTGCTTTTTTGAAAATTTTTTCTAATTTTTTCTTTTTATTTTTTCGGCTACTCAAGGCACTAACTGCGCTCGTGTGGGTGGTTCCTATATCCCCCGCCGGGGGTCGATGGTCGATGGTCGATGGTTGATGGTTGATGGTTGTTAGTGTCTAAAAATGTACACATTAAAAAACATATAAAAAAATAAAGATAAATCTTGAAAAAGTACTTAAAAATACTTGACAATAAAGATTTATCTTGATATTATAGTATTGTCAAGATATATCTTGATGAATACATAATAAAAGGACGGTACAAAACACTATGAAAAAACAATTTCTTTACGGTACTATTAAACACATCGAATCGTTAAATTGTAGTATTAACGGCAATCCGAAAAAGCGCGTTATAATTGAGGATGCTGACGGTAACACGTACAGCGCGACCACCCAAACAGATGCGGCGTGCGCGTATAGTATAGGGTATTATAGTGTGGGGTATACTTTCGTATTCATTTACCACTACACCAAAAACGGCAATATGGTAATAAGTTATATTTACTCTCAATCAGATTATCTTTATAGAGCATACACGGCAGCGGGATATCGTGAACGCTATGCAATGCAGAACGGTAAACGAGTTTATAAGAACATCGGCGGCAATAATTGCATTGTATTCACATATAGCAAAAAAGATAAATATCAGGATGCAAACGGCGCAACGTACGACATCGACCGCGGCGCATGGGTAAATTAAAAGGACGGTAAACCATGGAAAATATAATAAAGTCATGCGGCACAATGTCGGAAATCATCGCCGCGTTAAAAACGCTTCAAGCCATCGCCGGAAAGGGTCTACCCCTTTCCGACATGGCGACATTATCAAACTATATCAATATAAATAAAATCGTTAGAAATCAATTTGAAACAGAAATATAACAAACAAGCCGCCCGGCGTGGCGGCTGTTTTTCTGCCCATTTCCGCGCCCGTTTTGGTGTATATCGTTTTAATGCGTTAAACGGCTTAAAAACGCGCGATAATGTTTTAATGGATAAATACTCAAGATAATATATAAAATCGATTTTAGAGGCATTTACGCGCTTATTTTGGGCATCTGTCGAATATCGTTACACCCTGCCACGAATCACCGCCGCCCATGGTACCGCCGCCCATCTCGGAAAAATGCCCAAAAATTGACAAAATCGCCACTTTTCAAGCGAAAAATGACGATATTTTGACACTTTTTCCCACGTGTACGCAAGAAAGTTGGGTAAAAGTTGGGTAAAAGTCGAAAGTTGCCAAAGTCGGCAAAGTCGGGAAAGTTGCAAAATCTTTCAGTAGAGTCGAAAGTCGGGAAAGTTGCCAAAGTCGGGAAAGTTGCTTACTCCTGAGAGTCGGTGATTCCCAAAGTCGGAGAGTCGGTCAAATAACGCTTTTTAATGTCATCCGCATTGTAGTCGGAGTCGTTATTGGTGTTAGGTGTAAGCACGTATTCCGTCTTATCTTGATAACCAAAGTTGTTCTTGCCAAGGAAAATGCCGCTAACCGGGTTAATCTTACCGTTTTGCATATAATTTTCCCACAAAAGTTCCATATATTCGTACGCTTTTTTAATGGAGTCCGATACTTCGGTCGGCAAGTTGTATGGTTTAGCATTC